>Ga0209666_1000195_pt1 | contig 48303 bp, 40 predicted proteins | sample SaaInlV_125m_DNA_FD_184679 | JGI IMG/M metagenome (GOLD analysis project Ga0209666, IMG submission 184679) | Marine microbial communities from expanding oxygen minimum zones in the Saanich Inlet - Saanich Inlet SI037_S3LV_10m_DNA (SPAdes)... | ecosystem: Environmental > Aquatic > Marine >...
GAGGGCGCGGGGGGCTCGGGCGGCGGTGACGAGGGGGCGGGAGAGGGGGGCGAGGGCGGCACCGAGGGCGGCGGCGTCGAGGGCGAGGGCGACTGCGGCGGCGGGGAGGGCGAGGGCGGCGGCGGCGAGGGCGGCGGCGGCGAGGGCGAGACGGAGGAGATGCACACGCTGTGCCACTTGCGATCGTCCTGCAGCGGCCCGTCGGCCCCGATGTTTGCATCGTAGTCGCAAAAGCGGCCGTACTTGGGCCCCGTGTGCGGCGGGTCCTCCTCAATGAAGCAGCCGGAGCAAGGGGCGTCGCCCGTGACGGGGCTGGTGCTGGTCAGCTCCGTCAGGATGTATCCGGCACCCATCGCCCTGACGGCGTCCAAGCAGGTGCCCCGGTCGCGGATGGACTCGAGCGGTTGCCCAAGCACGTCGTCAATGTACTGGCTGCACAAGAGGTGCGTCTTCTCACCTCTAAAGCCGCCTTCGCTGACGTGGTAGATGCCATTCGTGTAAGGCGCCAGCGCCATGGCGGCGAGCGCGCACACTTCCCACTACCTCCCCTACTCGGTTGCAAACGCCCCCATATCGCTAGCGCGGGGGTTATAAAGGGTGCGGGATTCGCTCGGATGCGGAGCCATGGAGACGGGCGTTCTACGCGTTCTCAAGATGTTCAGCCTCTCCGTGCCGCCCGTGAGCGCGCTGGCCGCGTGCTACATTGGCCTGGGCGAGCACGTCTTCGGTTTAAACTACGTCATCGGCAAGCGGCTCAAGCCGCGCCTCAAGCGCCTGCTGCGTGTCGGCTACCTTGTGAGCACGTCGCTCGCCGCCATCGCGCTCTTCACGGCGCTGCTCGTGACGTGCGGGGGCACCGCGAGCGCGTGCCCGCCCGTGCGCCTCGGCGAGCGCCCGTGCCTCATTTCGGCGTCCGTGGCCTCCGTCTGGGCGCTCGTGATGCTCCTGGTCGAGCGGTGCGCGAACCCGCTGCTCGACCTCGGCCACCCGACGGGCTTTTTGGCGCGCAGCTTCAACGCCTCCACCGTCGTCGTGCTCTGGTTCTGCATGGCGCACCAGCAGACGATGGCACTGTTGCTGCTCGCCTTCTTCGCCACGCGCCGCGCGCTCGCGCTCTTTCCGTGGGCCAACCGCTCCGTCGGCCGCCTCGTCAAGCTGGTGGCCGTGCTGCACATGTCGCGCGTGGTCGGGCACCGGTGCGACGACGGCGTCCCCAAGTACGCCGTGGCGGCCTTGGTCGCCATGTCGCCACTGTAACGCTAACCCGTGGGAGTGAGTGTGGCGAGTGGCGCACCCGTTTTGTGCGTATCTAATCACACAAACAACCGTCCCAAGACCACCACTCCTCAAGCAACATGATCGTGCCGGTGCACGTTGCACAAACTCTGCCCAATGGCACGTTTGCCGCGCTCGCCGCGTGGCCGGGCCGCTTCGTGATCGAGGTGGGCGCCTCGGACCGCAACACGGCGGACGTTGAGCTGCTTCCGCGCTGGTACGATGCGTTTCTCGTGACGGCGGAGCCGCTGCTCGACAAGGTGAGCCGCGCGCTCGGGCGTCGCGCGCCCGCAAGCAGGGCGATCGACGGCTACGAGCCGCTCGGGCAGCACCACGCGCGCGGGATCGTGCTGCCGATCGCCGTCGGGCCCACTAGGGATCCGAAGGGGGAGCCGCAAACGTTTCACGTGGGCAGGGTCGCGGGCTGCTCGTCGCTCGCCAACGTGTCCAAGGGACCCGCGCATGGCAAGTTTGGCGCGTGGTGCCAGAACACCGTGGAGAACCGCCACGTGTGGACGCTACCTCTCAAGGCGCTCCTCGGTAGGATGCCCGCGCGAGCGCGCGTCGCGCTGCTCAAGATTGACGCGCAGGGCTACGACCTGAATGTGGTGGCCTCCGCCGGCGACCAGGTTGATCGCATCGACTACGTCGCGATGGAGGTGGTTTCGGACGACTGCGCGGCACTATACGATGGCCAGCCCAAGTGCACGGAGGTGGTGGAGACGATGATCGGGCACGGCTTCGTGCCGCTGGGCAGGGTGGAGTGCACGCCCCATTTTCCGCGCGCGCGGTTCAACCACTTTTGCGAGCTGGAGCTGGTGTTTCGGCGTCACGACATACGCTACCAGTCGGTGCCGCGCGAGGTGCACGAGCTGCACAACACGCAGTTCAACGGGTGCGAGGTGCTGCACGCAAAAGATGGGCACAAGGTGGCGGGCGACCTCCACGCCGCCGTGGTCGCGTCGGGGAACGGCTGGCACAAGCGCTACACGGACGTCGCCACCGGCATGTCCAGCAACACCTCGTTTGGCAAGCTGTACTCGTGCCCCGCCGCGTGTGCCGCGCCCACGGCGAGCGGCGGGGCGACGCCGCCCTCGGACCCGTGTCCGTGGTGAGGTGGCGCTAGTTTCCCGCGTGCTGATCTTTAGTTTCTTCCGGCGGCGTGCGATGTGCTCGCGTCCCCCGACGCTCCAGTACCGCCCCAACGAGTGGGAGTTTACGTGGCGCTCTAGGCACGTGTTCAGCGTGCAGGAAGACCACACGCGCAATTGGACGCGGGGATGCGCCCTCATGGCGCTCAAACCGGAGACCATTCGCGCGTGGTTGGCGTTTTCCCAGCAGCGAAGACCCACATCTAGTAGCACGAACGCGCCGCCTGTGCCATCGGCGGAGGCGGAGCGGGCGCTCTCCTTTCATGCGGTGCTGGACGCGTGCACGGGGGAAACGCGCTCCTTGATACCGATCGAGCCGCTCGTCGGCTTCCTCCGCCACCCGGAGGCGCACTGTCACCTGGTTCGGTTTCCGCGCGCAAGCCCGTGGCCAAGGTTGAGTAGCAAAGCCTATCTGCTTCCGGCATGGCATACGGAGGTGTGGCCGCACGGTAGAGCTTCTGCGTTCCTCTTCGACCTCGGCGCGTCGCTGTACAACAAGGGTTCAGGCGGTGCCTCGACCAAGTGGTTTGTGGACGAGTACCGCGCGCGAGGCATCCCGTTTGACCGCATCTATGCGTGGGAGGCGACGCCGCACACGGATGCGGATATCTACGGAGCAATGCCTGACGCAATCGTGGACCGCATCGCCTACTACAACGTGCCCGTGGACGCCGCCGTGGGCTCCAAGCACAATCCGTGGCGCACGCTGCGCGCGGTGGCGACGCCGAGCGATTTCGTGCTGGTGAAGATCGACATCGACAACTCGACCGTGGAGGAGGCGCTCATCGCGGAGCTTCTCGAGGACCGCGCGCTTGCCGGTCTGGTGGACGAGCTCTACTTTGAGCACCACGTGCTTCACACCCCCATGTGGGGCTACGGCTGGCGCTTTCTAACCAAGACGAACCACACGCTCGCGGACTCGTACGATCTCTTTGGCAGGCTGCGTGAGATGGGGATCCGTGCGCACTCGTGGGTTTAAACACGGGTGGTTTAAAGAAACAGGACACGCGAGCGCGTGTGCCATGTGAATATGTTGTTATTAGACGACTCAACTGAACCCCCTAGCTAACGATAGCGTTGGCTACTTTCCCACACGTTAAACTGGGCCACGGAAGCGCCGGCGCCTCCCAGGCGTCACGCACCGCAAAGAGGTTGGTGGAAAACGTTGTAAAGTCCCTGCGGTACGCGGCGTACATGCGCGTGCACTTGGTGGTCTTGTGAAAGTCAAGCGCACGGACCAACGGAAAGTCGGCGAGCCGCTCAAAGCCGCTCGCGTTCCGCCACTCGCCAATGGCGGGCAGGATGGCCGCGTCCACCGCATTGTGCGAGGCCATCTTGAAGCGGTAGCCGATGGCGTCCAGGTGCTCGAGCAGCTTGATGGACGCGCAGGTCTGGTCCGAGTTGATGGACTTGGTCATCTCGAGCTGCAGCGCGTGCACGCGGTGCTTGGCGAACACCCTCTGCGCGGTGTGCAGCACCTGGGGCTCGTAGCCCTCCACGTCGGCCCGCTTATTCAGAAGAGAAGACAACGCCGTGCATTCACAAGCTAGCGTCACCCCACCCGAACGAGGAGGGGGCGGCTCTTGATGCGGCACAAGGGGCACGGCGCCGCGCTGGAGTTGGAGGCCTTTACGAGCATCTGCGAGCAGCGCAGGCACGTGTTCATGTGCCCGCAGCCGGTGAAGACGACCTCGCACGGCTGCTTCTCGTCCATGCAGATGCAGCACGTCGGTTGCGCGAGCGGTGGGCGCGGGTTGTTGCGCTGCTCGGCCGCGGGCAGCTCGGGCGGCGGCACCAGGTCCTCTTCGTCCACGAGCACCCACGTGCGCATCATGGCCGTGGCGCCGTCCATGGGGCTCTGGCTCGGGTCGCGCGGCACGTGCGCCAGGCGCACGTACTGCGGGGGCGCCGGCGCCGGCGCCGGCGCCGGCGCCGGCAGTTCTTGCCCCGCCGCGCGCTGGTGGTGGGCGGTCGCGTTTTCGCGGATCCGCTGCACGGCGCGGCGGTGCGCCATCAGCGCGGACGTGTGAGGCCCCATGCTCTCGCTGGGCGCGACCGGGCGGCTGCTCAGTCCCAGGGCCTCGCGCACCGCCTCCATGGCGCGCTGGTAGGCGGCGGGCGTGACGATGTTCCCGTTCTGTTGGTTGTTGTTGGTGCCAGGCAGGATGCCGAGGATGCGCGGGCGCGGCGAGGTGAGGCGCTCGGTCTCTCGCAGCGTGTCGTTGAGCGGCGGCGGGTCAGCTGACATGGCTGCGGAGTCGGCGGGCTCGTCGAGGGCCATCACGAGGGCGCCCGCGCGACGGCCGTGGGTTGGGGTCACTCTTTCCATTCAAACCGCCTCGGGTGCCAAGACGGTTTCAGAAGCCGCAAGTTTTGCGCGCTTGCGTTTTGTGCCCCCAAATCGCAACGGCGCCCCCAACCCACGACGCACGCGATGAGCGACGACGGCGACAGCATGAAGCGGCTCCTCGAGTCGACCGTCGAGAAGACGGAGGCCGTTGCGATCAGGGCACGCAAGCTGGCCACCGAGATGGACGCCCACGCCACGGCGGCGGAGGGCAATCTCTGCGTGGCGAAGCACGAGCTTGCGGCGTACACCAAGCGTTGCGAGACCACCGTTGTCAAGGAGGAGGTCGAGATGCTGTCTGCCGAGGAGGAGGCCGCGGTCGCCGCGGCCGAGAAGCGCGAGGCCTTACCGGCCCACGATCCCACGACCATGAACGGGTATTCCATTGCGCTCAACCCCGACGCCAACGCCAAGTTTGAGACGCTGCTCGTCGAGGGCGTGCTGCGCCTCGTGCGCGCCTTCCACGGGCACAAGACGATGCACATCATCCACCCGGGGCAGAACGGGACGGACAAGAGCGGCTTCCGGAACAAGGGGGTGATCAAGGCGGTGGTGCCCCCCTTCACGTGGAAGAACCAGAAGTGGATGCGCGAGGCGCCGCCCGGGTGGTGAGGCGTTCGGGTCTGACGTGGGTAGGACGCTTTGCGCGTCCGGCGGTCGTGTCGGGCGCATGCGTGTTTTTATTTTAAAAAAAGAACACTTCACCCAACGTGCTACCGTCGGGCACAAGTCGCAAGCTCGCGCTTGTGCCATAAATCTCGGTTGCCAATCGCACTGGTAAGGGCGCGCGCGCGCGCGTAGAGCATGGATCGCCTCGACCTGAGCGCGCTCGGGCTGGCCCTGCTGCAGGTGTCCACGGGCGTGAACCCGGCGCTGAAGCGGCGCCTTCTCCCAAGCAACGAGCGCGAATCCAAAAAGCGCGAAGAAGCACCGCGTCTGAAAGACGTCCTCAATGGCCCGCAGCAGGTGCTGTCCAGGTTGCAGCGCTTTCTCGAGCACCTGCCGCGCGCACATGTGGCGTACGAGGGTGAGGTGCTCGAGATAAAAAAGCAGCACGACGCCGCCGTCAGTGCTGTGAACGAGGCCCGTCACAACCCCAAGCTGTCAATGTCGGACCGCAATGCACTGGGAAAGGCGGTCATGACGCTCTCAGAGGCGCGACGCATGATCGACAAGCTGCGCGAGTCCAATCCGGAGTCGCCGCGCACCCTCTCGAGTCGCGACCCCTATGGAGCGCTTTTGCGACGGATGGTGCAGGAAGAAAAGGACCGGGCCTGCGCGATCGAGCTCGCGGCGCAGGACAGCCGCGTGCGGAGCCAAACGCAGCTGATGACGCCCAACAAAGACTTCAGGGGCTCCGCGAAAAAGGGTTACTGGGAGCAATACCCACGCGGCGTTGGTCGGGGCGATTCCGTCTGAGAACTTCTACGGTACCGGGGGGGTGTTGTGGTTTTCGAATGGTATTTACTTTACCCCCCCCCCCCCCCTTTCTGTTCCCAAAGTTGCAGTGACCGCCTTTTGCGAACACATGGCGTCCTACAAGGTCGAGATCGACGGGGCGCTCATCTCGAAGCTCAGCGACTCGGAGCTCGCCGAAGCCATCGGAAAGGCCCGCAAAGGAGGCTCGTTGCCCAGGGGCGTGCGGGTCCGCCGGTCCAAGGCGCCCAAGCTCGAGCCCGCAACCGCTACGGACCGCCAGCTTTCGGTGGCCCAGGAGGCGCGCCGCACGTTCACGACGTACGCGCGACTGTGCGTGGCCGCCGAGGCGCGCAACTTTGGCCGGGACACCGTCACCAAGGCGATCACCGAGCTCACCCGAAAGATTGAGGAAGCCGTTGATCCCGACGATCCCGACGCGGAGCACCCCATCAATGTGCGCGACGAGTCCGCCACCCGGCAAACGCCGCTGCACCTTGCGGCGCGCTACGGGGCGCCCCAAACCCTCCGCGTCTTGCTGACCCACTGCCGGGAGCTGACTCGCCCCGACATCAACATCGAGCACCTGTTCGGCCACACCCCGCTGCGGGCGCTCATGGCCGCGGGCCTCAAGGACCCAAAGCGCGCCGAGTGCTTCTGGCTGCTCGTCGACTACATGAAGCTGACGGCCACGCCCGACCGCACGTGCCCGGTGCCCCTCGAGGAGATGCTCGCGATGCGCGACGACACAATCAAGTGGAACGCCCTCGTGCGCGGCCTGGTGACGCGCGTGGACCAGGACGAAGCCGCCCCCGACCCCAAGGTGGCGGCCGACGCGCAGCGCATCGCCGACCTGCGCGCCACGACGCTCTCGGTCAGGTGCGAGATGGGGAACCTGCTCATCACGCTGGGCCAGACCGACGACGACCCCGACCCGTACTCTGGCTGGGAGCGCGCCTTCGCGAGCGATCGCGCCGACGAGGCGCGCCGCAAGTTCGACGCGCTCTTCCTCGCCACCTCGGTGGCCTTTCAGGAGATCCTTCCGGCCATGCCCGAGATGTGAACACCGGGGTGTCGTGTTGGTTGTGTGTTTTTTTATCCCCCCTCTACGTGTTTGCGTTTTGTTCCCAGAATTCTCATCGTTCCTGCTCCCCTGCACGCACGCCGCGCTCCCCCTCCCATGTCCGACGATCAAGAGCCCCAGCCGGTCCTTGCCGGGGCCGCGTGCGCCCTGGCGCGTGCCAAGTACGGTCTGCTCGAGATGGTCGACCTGAGCCGTGTCGCGGAGGCAGCATACGCCACGAAAGACGGCGTTGACGACTACAAGAAGTTCCTCGCCATCCTCGCCATGTTTGTGGAGCGGAAGGATTCCACTTACGAGACGTTCTGCAAGCCCTCCGCCGACATGGACGCGGTCTGGCACGCGCACGTTCTCGACACCAAGGCGTACAAGGAGATGAATGACCTCCTCCTCAACGGCGACGGCTTCATTCACCACGACCCCTACTCCGGCAAGGATTCCGATGTGCAGCTGGCCCGTCGCAAGTTCATGGCGCAGGTGTTCAAGCAGGTCTACGGCGTCGACCCGAAGGAGGGCTGGGGTCCTCTCGAGACGCCCGAGGAGTACGCCAAGCGCCTGGCGGGCAAGAAGCGCCAACGGCTTGCGGACAACGCGTTCAACATCTTCGTCAAGACCCAGACGGGGCGGACCCGCACGATCAAGGTGGACCACGCGACCACTGTCGGGGCACTCAAGGCCATGCTCCACGACGCGGGCGAGGCGCCGGTCGACCAGCAGCGCATCATCTTTGCTGGCAAGCAGCTCGAGGACGAGCGGACCCTTTACGACTGCCGGGTCGCCGATCCGTCGACGCTGCACCTGATCCAGCGCCTGCGGGGCTGCTGAGCGCGGCCAAGGGGGAGGAGGGGGGAGTAAAGAACAAGCGGGTGCGCGTGTTACGTTGGTTGTTTTTAACCCCCTTCAAGCAGTGACTGCGGGTAGAGCGTTCGTGACACCGTGTGATTTCTTTTACTACATTCGAGTTACCAGTGGTGATCCAGATCGTGCTGGGCGATGATATGTGCCGCTAGCTGTGCTGAGCGCGACCTACACATAGGCATGTGCCAACCGCACGATTTTCCAACAGTGTCGCCTATGCCGCCCAAGAGGCACGTGAAACCAAAGCCCTGGTGGTCGATCTTTCTCCCGCGCGGCGAGCGTCAAGCCATGCGCGACGTGACGTGGGGTGATATTAAGGCGTGCATCGCCGCGCTGAACGCAAATTCTTCCGAAGTCTTCGCGGGCTTGCACCGGTGCGAGGGCGGCTTCATGTGCGTTGAAGGCCCGGGGTTCAAGTCGGAGGAGCGCGTCGACACCGGCCTGCCCCACCAGAACCCCACACGGCTCCGTCCTGATCAGATGGTGCACAAGGAGATCCGCTTTGCACACGATCTCGATTGGCCCTCGTGCTACTCCTCGTTTCTCGGCAACGATCTGCTCACCGACGACTGGGTCGTCATGGAAAAGGGTGACGTGAACCGACTCGGGTTCAAAGGCGAGTACTGCGTGCCGTGGACGCGGGAGCAGTGTGAAGCGCACGCGCGCGTTGTGGAGCAGGCGCTCGGACTCGGGCCCGTCACGTCGCGCAAGCGGCGCCGCGCTCACCGATAGTAGTTGGGGCAATCTCAAGTCTCAATTCTTATTTTGAGGACAGAGGTACGTGTCCGTGGTGGCGATCGGGTGGCATGGGTCGCCGCGGCGCGTGGGGTCCGGAGCACAAGTGACAAATTTGTGACTTGTGGCAACACCCGCTGTGCCCGAACGCACGATGCATGCCACCCCTCAGGAATACTACCAGCACCTGTACCCGTACGACCAGCTGGTGGCATGGCTCACCGCGCGCGGCGCGTACGCGCTCGAGCGCTTCGAGTTTGCGCTTGAGGGCGAGATTTACAAGCGGTACGTGATGGCCACGTCGGCCGCCGACCTTCGCCGGCAGGTGTCTGGCTTCCCGGGCATCACCGCCTTCCACGTGGGCGGCATCTACCCGGACCGGTGCGACCGGCGCTCCGCGCCCGCGCAGCGCCTCTTCTCCATCGACATCGACCTGACCGACTACGACTATCTGAAGCTCAAGGACGCCGACGGCAACGTGTCGCCCGCCCTCTGCGACAAGGCCTACCCGGTGGCCGTCTTCGCCATCTTCGTGCTGCGCTACCTGCTCGAGCGCGCCTTTGGGTACCGCCGGATCTTCGCCTGCTACTCGGGCCGGCGCGGCGTGCACCTGCACGTCCTGGACGCCTCCGCGCTCGCGCTGAGCAACGAGGCGCGCGGCGCCGTCGCCACCTTCATGAACGCGAGCTTCGCCAAGGGCGGCAGGCGCATCTCGTCGGCGGTGCGCGGCCTCGCCAAGATGTACGACCTGCTCAAGCCCGCGATGGACGCCTTCAAGCGCACGCTCGTGGGCGAGATGGACCTCTTCGGCGACTCCGACCAGATCGTCCAGTTTGTGGAGCGGCTCGAGCTGCGGCACCACACGCTCGACACGCTGGCCGAGGACGCCATCGAGCAGGACGACGGGCCGGCGGCGTGGGAGCTGATCCGGGAGCGCGTCCTGTCGGCCGGCGTCGCCTGGTTTCGCGAGCGGCTGCACGACACCGTGCTGGCCTACGTGTGGCCGCGCATGGACGAGAACGTGAGCACGAGCCTCGGCCACCTGATCAAGGTGCCCTTCTGCGCGCACGCCAAGTCGAGGCGCGTCGCCGTCGCGCTCAACTCGAAGACCTACATCAACTGGTGCCCGTCGCGCGCGCCCTCGCTGGACGAGTGGGATCAGGACGCCATGGACGCCGCGCTCGCCAACTTTGAGCCGCCCACCTCCGACGCCGACCTCGAGGACGCCGTGGCCGCGCCCGCCCCGCGCCCACCGCCACGCAAGGTTGGCTTCAAGCGCAAGCAGTCACTTCTGGTGCCGAATTAGAGTTTTGGAAACGCACACGACGTGTCGTCTAGCTGCACAAACCTAACCTTCTTTTCCACAAACGCCTCCTTGTCGCACGGCGGGGCGGGCCGGTGGTTGCCGCGCACCCAGTCCACAAAGCGGAGGAGGCCCGCCACAAAGGCCGCGACGGGGTACACGTAGAATCCAGCGCCCAAGAAGAGCGAGCCGGCGCCCACCGCCATGTCGAGCAGCGACCAGAAGCCCTGCGCCCAAAAGGGCGAGTAGGGCCCGAGGCCCTCGAACCAGCCGCACCGGCACCGCCACTCCGCCGCACGCCAGAGATTCGCGGGCACCTCGCGCGCCCAGCCCCACGGGAGCGCCACCGCGAGCAGCAGGAGCACTTTGAAACCAAACCAAAAGGTGAAGATGCCGTAGCTCGAGTGCCCCGCTGGCACGTCCCGCGCCGCGATGAGCAGGTGCGCGAGCGTCTCGAGGATGTCGACCGTGATGGCCCAGGCGGCGACCGCGTACGCGACGCAGCGCGGCGACCACTCCCAGCAGACGCCGCGCAGGTCGGCCCAGTGCCGCACGGGCACGGAGTAGCCCTGCATGACCGCCAGCTGGCGCGGGAAGGAGATGCTCACGGGCACGTGGAAGGCGAGCCAGCCGCCGTGCCACCACCACAGGATGAACCCCATGACCCACGGCACGCCGAGCGCGATGAGGATGAGCGTCCAGGTGGCATCGTTCCACGCTGGCCCGTGGTTGCGGATCACGTACACGGGGAAGCTGAGCAGCTCGAGCGGGGTGAAGCGCTCGCACGCGAGGCCCTCGCACCCGACGACCACGCCGTACACGATGTCCTCCGTCGCGTTGTCGTGCACGACGAGCCGCACCGAGAAGTGGTGGCTCGCGCAGTTGGCCAGCGCGGACGTGTTGAACTGGGGCGAGCGGTCGTCGCCGTTCTCGTCGATGCGCCGCGGGAGCACCTCGTAGTACGAGTGCTGCGTGAACGCCTCGAGCTTGGGGGTGTAGTACGTCTCGCGCAGCGCGACGGGCAGCGTGAGCGGCTCGTCCCAGTGAAAGGGCATCTCCGAGGCGCACCCGCCGCAGCCCGCGTACACGGAGAACGTGCTCGGGTCGTAAGGCTTCTTGAAGACGAGGTTGTAGTCGACGACCTCCTCTGTTGCGAGCGCCGGGAGGTCGTACTCGATGCCGCCCGAGCCCCGCAGGTAGGCGACCTGGCTCGTGGTCACGCCGTGCGGGAAGTGACAGCAGTTGTGGTCGCACCCATCGTACTTGGGCACGTGCCCGACGAAGACGGCAAAAAATGCAAGCATGGCTACCCTTAGTCCAAAGCGCGCGGGTCTGGCTTTACTTCGAGAACGGGTAGTTATTAAAGGTTACTGGGTGCTTCCTCACCCTCGCTCCGACATGACCATGGAGGCGCTCAGGCCCACGGCGACTACACACAAAAAACTGGCGATCAAGTGCGTCATGTTCTTGGGCGTGAAAAAGAAGAGCGCGATCAGGGTGGGCACGGGTATGGCCGGGTCCAGGGTGCTCACCGACACGCCCAGCAGCACGAGCGCGATGAAGATGGGCCAGATGCTTGGCCGGTGCGTGTAGCTCGTGTCGCCGTCCGGCTTGGCGACCGTGCCGGCCGGGTACGAGGCGTGGCTGATCGCGACGGAGCAGTTCAGCGCCGACGCAAACCACAGCCAGCCGGCAAACAGGCCGTAGCCCGGCCCGAGGAAGAACAGCGTGCCGTACTGCGGGCCCGGGAGCGTCCACGCGTTGAGCGAGCCCGCCGCGACCGTGGCGAGGATGGCGGCGAGCTGCAGGACCGCCCACGAGATCCAGAGGAAGACGCCCTTGGTCGTGTTGAAGGGCTCTTCGCGCGGCAGCGGCGCGCTCGGATCGCGCTTCTCGCCCGTGGTGGCGTCGCGAGGGGCGGGCTCGTGCCCCGGCGCGTGCGACCCTATGCGGAAGAAGAGGGGCCAAGAGGCGCAGAGGCAGAGCGCGGCCGCGACGCACCCGGCGGCGCGCAGGTGCTCATCCTGCCGGAAGATCTCGATGCTGGAGAGGGCGCCCGCGATCACCAGGAACCAGCCCGAGACGAAGAGCCAGCCCATCAGAAACAGCCACACGGCGCCAAAGAGCGGCGAGCCGTCGTTCTTGTAGGAGTGCTCCTTGTCGCTGGGCCAGAATTTACCGGGCGTCCACGACGCCTTGTAGCGCTCCGACACATCCCTCACCCTCACGTACTTTCCAAACGCGTCCGGTTTGCCGTCCTTCTCGCCCCGTGACGCCCACAGGAAGACGGCCAGGATGAGGAGGCCGACGATCAGACAAAGCCCGGCCAACACGGCGGAGATGCTCGTCTTGGCGACCGGCTCTGGAGGGTGGTCGAGGATGACGATCTCCTCTATCGTTTCGGTGATCTCCGCAGCGGTCGCCATGGGTGCGCGCCACTCCTGCCCTGCTTTATGCCTCACCTCTCAGGGTTATCACTGCACCAGCTTGCGCACCAGTTTCACAAAGGGCACGGACCGCTTGTGGATGACGCGGTGCGCGAACACCGGCTTGGTCGGCGTGCGCAGGTCGACGACGCGACGCACGCGCGGAGGGGAGGTGGCGAGGAAGGCGGAGGCGAGCGTCGCGATGTCGGCGGTGCCCTGCTCCGCGCGCGCGATTTCCCGCCCAATCTCCGCATTGAGGCGCGACAGTTCCGAGGCCTGGCTTAGCCACGGCGCGCACGCGCGCGAAAGCTGCTGCCAGCGCTCCGACTTGGCGAAGACGGCGAGCGAGTTGTGCCGGTCGTTCACGCTGCGCTCGGGCTCGCGCAGGATGGCGTTCGCGAGCACCTCCATGAAGGCGAGGTGCGGAGCGCAGACGCTTGCCGACTCCATGGCCAGAAAGTTGCAGCGCGAGTGGTGACACGCCAGCAGCAGCGCGTGCGCGCCGCTGCGCACCGTCTCCAAGCCCACAAACTTGCGCATGCCTTCCGCCACCTGCAGGAGCGCGTCGAACGCGCGATGCGTGATGTGCGACGGCGCGGCCCTGGCGCTGTAATGCCGGAGGAGTTTGTGCGCGCTCGACGCGAGGAAGCCCTCGTAGTTTTGCAAGAACCAGCTCGGTAGGCAGCGGTGTTCGCTCGTGCCAAAGGCGCAGGTCGCGCAGCGGCCCAGGATGGCGCCGACGTCCGCCGACAGCGGGCGGGCGGGCCCTTCGTTGCACCAGCGCGTCAGGGCCACGACGAAGGCCCTGGCCACCTCGGGGTGCCGCACGTCCATCAGCAGGTTGATGGCGATGCGCTCGTTGTGCTGGTTGCGGAGCAGGTCGGTGAACAAGGTGGCATACATCGCGTAGCGCACGACGTTGTAGTCCGCCACGTGCATGGCCGGTTCGGCCATGCTGCTTTGGTGAAAATCCCTAGTTACAAGTGCCAAATTCTAGCCATATAGCACAGACACGGTGTCGGCTTAGCGGGCCGTTGCAACCACCCTGCAACCGCCCTCAGGCCACGGCGGCAGCCATGACCAGCGCCACGCGCAGGTTTTCGGGCGAAATAAAGTTGTGGTTCACCCACCCAGTGTCGTTGTAGCACCCCACCGACGCCATGTAGACCGCCACCCTGTCTAGGTGGAGCGCTTCACGGAGCAACCCCCACGCGCTGCGGCGCTCCGCGTCGGTGAACTCCTTACGGAAGAGCTCCGGGGAGTAGACGAGCATGGCGCGCGGGTTGACGGCGACGGCCAGCGCGAGCAGGGCGGCGCACACGAGCGCGCCCGCCGTGGGGACCACCGGGGCGCCAGCCGAGCAGTTGCCGAAGAAGGGCACGATCGAGCGGATGGCCGTGGCGCAGGCGGCGGTGACGACGCCGCGCGAGAGGAGCGCGGCGGCGCGCTGCTCGGTTTGCACCTGTGGGTTGTCGGTCAGGAGCGAGAAGACGTTGGTGCTCGTGAGCAGGTCCACCTCGAGGTCCATCAGCTCGTCGTACAGCCCCCGGATCGCCTCCACGTTGTCGTCGTTCCACCCGCCAAACGCGTTCTGCTCCTCCAACGTCATGAAGAAGTGCGCGAGGAAGGCCAGCTCGTGCGTGTGCGGGCCCAGCAGCGACGGATCAGCCGTCTCGAACTTCCGGGGGAAGTGCGTGCACGTGGCGCGTTCAAACTTCCACGCGACGCTCAGGCACACGGCGAGGCGGCGGCGCGTCACGAGCGGTAACTCAAAGTTCGGAGGGATCACGTACGGGATCTCGGACGTCCGGTAGGCCCACGCGTTCGCGAGCTGCGCGGCGCCGGCCAAGCAGTTCCACCCGTCGGTCGCCGGCTCGCCCAAGTGCCGCGTCGCCAGCGTGCGTTGGCGACTGGTGGTCTCCCGCTCGCACCAGCCGTTGTTGTTTTGGCGCCACCGGCACCCGCTATTGAAGCTGGCGTCCCACAGCCGCCGATTGAGCAGCTCCGTGTACACGATGAGCAGCGTCAGGTTGGTGAGCGGCAGCAGATCGCGCTTCTGCGCCTCAGACACCTCAAAGGTCGCTTCCACGGACACGGGCGACGCGGAGGCGTGCCTGGACCGCTTGGGATCGGGCGTGGGCACGACGAAGGCGACGTTGATCGGAGAGGGAAGCGGGGTGGCGATAGGAGCAGTGCGAACAGGACCCTCGTCACACATTAGCGCCCGGAGGATGGCGACGATCAGGTGGCATGTCTTGGCCACGTAGGCCTCAAAGAACTGGCAGTGCCACGTCTTGCGCGCGAGCACGAAGTTTGCCCACTCGCTAACTTTCTGTCTAACGCGACCCATGGGGCGCGATATAGCGCTGCTCGGGTGGCATCGCGTGGCATGGGTCTCAGCGGCGGGCCGAATGGTGCCAAGGCCGTCTTCCAGCAGCGCTTCGAGGGCGCGTTCGTGTCGCTGCAGTCGCTCAACGAGGTGCGCGAGGTCTCGGGGCTGCCGCGCGAGTCGGTGCTGGCCGTGCTCGACGGCAACGTGATGATGAGCGCCGTGCCCACGGCGGTGGACACCTTTGCGGGCTACGTCGCCGTGATGCGCAACCAGATCCGGGCGGCGCACGAGGCGGCGGCGCACGTGGTGCTCGTGTTCGACGAGCCGCAGGCCATGACGATGGCCAAGCGCGACGAGCAGGCGCGGCGCGACGCGCAGCGCAAGCCCAAGGACCTCGTGTGCTCCGACGACCTCGTGGCCGGCATCACCGACGACGACTACACGACGGACATGCTCAAGGCGGCGGGCTTCAACGCCAAGATCCTCATGAGCCACCGCCCGGCGCGCTCGCGCTTCTTCGACGCCGTGTGCGTCGCGCTGCTCCGCGGGTTCGTGTGGGGCGACACGCGCCGCAGCGGGTCGCTCACCTTTGACGGCATCGACGGGCGCGGGGCGGAGCGCGAGTTTGGCGACGCGCGCGTCGCGGGCGTCATCTCCAGCCACCAGGAGTTTTGGGGGGCGCTGCTCACGCGCGAGACGCCCATCGGCGAGGGCGACCTCAAGCTGACCGACGTGACGCAGCGCGTGCACGACGCCGCCCAGACCCCGGGCGCGCTCGTCGCGGGCGTCGTGCTCAACCTGGTGGTCACCATCGACACCGACTCGTTCGTAATCGAGCTGCTGCAGCAGCAGCGCCGGCTGCGCCGCCCGGATCGGCAGGGCGAGGACGAGCGCACCATCATCTGCTTCAAGGAGCGCGCGCGCAAGCGCACCGGGGACGACGCGCCGACGGCCGGCCACTTCTTGTGCTGCGACGTGCACATGCTGCACGATTCGGTGGTCGACTACTTTTACGGCACGCGCAGCCTCTCGCAGGAGGTCGTGGCCCAGCAGCCGGCGGCGATGGCGCTCCTCGCGGCGGCGCTCGCGTGCTGCGGCTGCGACTTTGTGGAGATCAAGGGCATGCGCGTCGACCTCGTGCTGCCCATCGTGCGCGACATCGTGCGCAACCACCGCGACAAGCTCGAGCTGATGTGCAACGTGTTCTCGACCGACCGCAAGAACGTGTTGCGCGCCTCGACCGCGATCGAGTTCCTCATCAGCGAGTTTGCGGACACCATCTACGACATGCCGCGCATGCAGAGGGCGCACGCGAGCGTCACGGGAACGTGCCGGGCGCAGGTGATGCGCGCGCTCTGGACCTGCTCCTACTGGCACCAGAAGGAGTTCAAGGACTGCACCGACTGGGGCTTTGCGGCCGCCAGCGGCTAGAGCGAGAGGGAAGACGCGCGGATGGACCGCGCGCGCGCGCACTGGTTGTTTGAAACAAAATCCCATCTAAGACACACACACGCGCACACACGCTCAGCGTTCAGTCGACCACGACACACTCCGCCGGTGCCGCCGTGGAGGGACCCGCCTCGTCGTCGGAGTCGTCCTCGGCGAGCTCCTCCCGCACAAAGATTTCCCGCGTCCAGACCAGCGTCTTGGGTTTGTTCTTGGTCTTGCACTTGCCCACGTGGTACACCTGGCCTCCCATGGGCTCGCCCGTGCGCGGCGAGCGCAGCTGCTTGTGCGCGTTGTCGCGGATGTACTGTGTGATGTGCTCAAAGTCGTAGTAGTATCCGTCGTCCGCGACCGCGAGCTTCTTGGGCTGTGCCCCCATCAAGGGGCACCGGATCCTCTTGTCGTGCGTCTTACCGTTGGCCGTGGCCCGCACCGCCCGGGGCTTCGAAGCGGTGAGGGCACACGAAAAGTATTCGGCGTGATCCTCGATCGATTGCCGGTTGATCTTAAGCTGATTACTCGTGGCTTGGTTGGCCTCGTACTGCGCCTGCAGCTTGGGACACGCGTACTTGCGCTTCTTGGACGAGCCCGTGTCAGCCTTGCTCTCGGCGTAGCGCACCGGCGTGAAGCGGATGCGCACGGGGCGCGCATCCGGCGTGAAGCGGAGGCTGCTCACGGTGCGGTCCATCCTGGCTAGCCATCACGGGGATTGGTGAGCAATCGCTACCCTAAACGGACACCCGGGAGTCTGCGCCCTAATTAAGCAGATGCTCACGTCTGCGCGCGGGTGCCCGTTGAAGGGTCCCGTCCAGGTGTGACGGTGGCACGGGTGGCAAGGATTTGGGCCCGGAGATACACACCCTTAACTTGTTATAATACGTTACACCCCTTCCCTCCTCCGCAGTGTTCGTGTTTTTGTTCCCGTAATCACTCAACTTTGCCGCACGCTCCTCGGCCCGCGCCGATCATGGGCGACAAGCTGCCCTCGTCCGACGACGAGAGCTGGGAGGAGATCAAGGCGTCGTGCAGCGCTCCCGTGTGCCTGCACGACCGCGTGCGCCGCCGCGAGCAGCGATGGGCCATGCCCTCCCCCCGCCCGCCCACGCCGATTGAGCTGCCGCCCCCCGTGGTGACCACCCACTTCTCCAAGTGCACGCATCGCGCGCTCAACCCGGTCTCGAGCGACAGCGACGACAGCAATGAGGACCCCGAGCTGGTGGAGCTCTCGCTCCGGACCCACCCCTCTGACGGCCTCCCCAAGGAGGTGGAGTCGGACGACGAGGAGGGGCCCGAGGAGGTCTTCGCGATCCAAGTGCCCAACGACGTGGCCGCTCGGTTCAACCACCTGCTCCGCGACTCGCCCTACTCGCCCGCCGGGGTGCAGGTCCAGTTCGACGAGCCGACCAAGGGCCAGCCGCAGGGGGCGCGTCTCACCCTCGACGGCGAGACGCTGCCCGCCCGCCTCTGCCGCCTGCCGACGGTCGTCGAGGTGCACAAGAGCTTCGACCCCGGGAGCGGCGTCTTCCACAAGGCCAACCAGATCGGACAGATGCTCGTCGTCGACCGCAACCCCGCCGCGCTCCCCAAGAAGGTCGAGCTGCCGCATGGGCTGAGCCCGCCCACGGCGCACATCCGCAAGCACAAGTGGACCCGCCGGTCTCAGAAGCTCATGGAGCGCCGGGGCGGGTACACCAAGGCGCAGATGGCCGAGGTCGAGAACGAGCTGGGGGAGTACGCCAAGAACAAGAAGGCCCCCAAGCCGATCAAGGAGATCGTGTGGGAGGACGTGTACGAGGGCGACTCCGACGCGTGAGCGCGGGGCGTCTGCGCGCGTGTGTGTGTGAGTCGTTCTTAAGTAACAAAATGTGACACACGCATGCACTACGAACGGAGCTCGTCCCAGCGGTGCGCCGTGAGCAGCCAGTCGCAATTGAACGCGCCCACGCCCGACGCCAGCGTCTGCGCCACCTGGATGTTGGTGGCCGGCCTGTGCCGCTCCTTGGAGATGAGGTAGGCGGCGATGCGCACGTTGTCGCGCATGACGGCGCTCAGCAGCGCGCTGTCGAGGTCCTCGGCGCCCAGGTTCACCAGGAACATCACGATGCCCGTGTGCGAGTGGGCCGCCGCCGCGTCGAGCGCCGAGTCGAGGTCGAGGTCGGCGCGGTCGTGCTCAACGAAGCACTGCCGCACGATATGGAAGTTGCCCGCGCGCGCCGCCTGCACGAGCCGGCCGCTCGGGCTGCCCAGATTGGTCGGGGAGATCTTACCGATGTCCAGGCTCAAGGCGGCCACGAGAAACGTCGCGACGGACATTTGGGGCGTCTCACACGGACCCGCACACAAGACACAAATTCGCGCAAAGCGTTTATTGAAACCACTCGTACTCGTACACGACTAGCAAGAAGCACAGGGTCCACTGGACCAGCACAATGTGCACGCCCACCGAGCGCGCCTGCTTCCGGTGCCCCCGGCGCGTGTCCTTGGTGAGCGTGAGCGTGCTCCTGAGCCAGTTCCCGAGGATGGTCGAGCGCTTCTGGTGGCCCAGATCTGTGGGCGGCGGCGGCGAGTTGGCGGCCCAGACGAGCGCCACGTACAGGGTCAAGAGTAACGACTTGGGCTGCCAGTGCGTCAACAGGTTCACTGTGATGCACAGCGCCACGTTGGCCGCCGTGTCGATGAGGCGCAGGTAGTCGCAGTAGCGCCACGCGCACGCGCACGCCAGGTGCGTCGCGACGCCGTTGGCGATCACCACCCACCCGATCCACGCTCCCGGGACCACGGGCGCGCTGGCGACCACAAAGGGCACCAGCCCGGCCGCCATGGCCACCTCGCGGCTGCACGCTTCGCGCCGGTTCATCATTCTGCTCCGCGTCTTTGTATTAGAACAAACACTCACAGGCTCCTAATCACACATTAGCGGGTCTCTAAGTAAACCACGGGCGGAAACTCGTGCGGGAGGCCGTCCGCCTTCCACGGGCGCGTCTCGCCCATCTTCATGGCGCTCTGAAGGGCGGTTTGCCCGCCCCTCCAACCTGTTTGCGCTCACCGACGAGCGGCGCGCCGCCCTGTCCGCAAACGATCAAGATGGACTCGCGCTATATGAGCGCAGCCAAAAGAGTTGCCTCGGCGTGGACATGTCCACCGGGGGTCTCGTCTACTCCACGCGCGGCTAAAGTCGTAACAGAAAGCACACACACACACACACACACCCTCATGGCGGTCACCTACGGTTTGGTCCAACAGGACGAGCACGCCGAGCCCCAATCGTCCACGGTCACACTGCACGTGTCGCGTACGGCGGACATTGTGGACCGCGTCACTGTGCGCGTCGCAGCCGTTGTGGCCATTGTGGCCAGCGTGTTTAGCATTTTGACCATCACGGTCATCGTTTACTTGAATCGTTAAGGGTTGTAGATCCGGATCGTCTGCTCCAGGGGCGCGCGGCACATCGGGCAGAGCGCCAGGTCCTTGGTGCAGTCGGCGCAGAGGCAGAAGTGACCGCACGGCACGGCAACGTGCGTCGAGGCGTGCTCCAGGCAGATGACGCAGTCGCCACCGAGGACGCCACTGGGGGCGGGCGGGGGCTCGGCCGCGTCCGCGAGGCTGGTGGAGCCCATCGCGGCGCTGAGCGCCGCCTCTTCGCGCGCCTGCTCCTCGAGCGCGCGCGCGTGCTCGATCTCGGACGCGCGCAGGGCGTCCTCCAGCTCCTGCGCGCTGATCTCGTCGTCCTGCTCACGCTCGTGCGCCTCCTGCCGCGAGCGGGCGGCCGCGCGCTCCGCCTCCTCCGCCTCGGCGCTCCGCTGCGCCTCGCGCTCCTCGGCTGCGCGCTGGCGTGCGCGCTTGTGCGCGGCCGCGCGGCTGGCGGCCTTCTTCTGCTTCTTCTGCAGGCAGGTGTACCACCCTTCCTCGCCCCCCTCCTCCTCGTTCGTCGGGGAGGAGACCGGGCTGCGCGCGTGCGCCAAACGCATGCACCTGCCCCGCCAGCGCGCCTGCAGCGCCATAGCGGCCGCGAGCTCCGCGGCTGCTTCGGCCTCCAGCTCCGAGAGCATGGCAACCGCCAACACCCGCGCCTCCTCCTCATCAAGCAATCGCACTGGTGGGGGCGAGTCGCGCTGCAGCGCCTCGAGGTGCGCGCGCGCCGCAGCTTCCTGTGCTTCCAGCTCTGCGAGCCTGGGCTGCGCCTCCTCCAACCTCACCAGCACTTGCACAGGCGGGGGCGGGCTCGGCGAGGCGCGCTGTGCCTGCTTCTTCTTCTTCTTCTTGCCCTTGCCCTTGCCCTTCTCCTTCTCGGCGGCCTCCTCGGCCAGCAGCTCGGCCGCCGCCCGTTCGGCGGCACGTTCGCGCGCCTCCCAGCTCTTGCTGGGGTCGCGGTACGCTTCCGGCACAAACGGCTCCAGCCAGCTCGGGTGGTTGCTCAAAGGGATTTCCATCAGCTCGACGTCGAAGGCCACGTGCAGGGCAAAGGTGGTGATCCTGTCCAGCGGGTGCCCGTGCTGCTTCAGGTCGGAAACCTCGGCGAGGGTGTACTTGTAAGGCTCCACGAGGGTCTTGCGCAGCTCCGTGCGGTGCTTGAACGGCGGTCCACCCGGATCGATCGAGTCCGACCGCCAGAGCAGCGTGCACACCGCGAGCGTCCACGGCTTGGCGCAGGCAATGAACGGCAGGCCGAAGCCCTCGGCTTGAAAGCACGCGAGCAGCCTAGAGTGCGCGGCGGACACGAGCTCGCTCTTCCAGTGGGCGAGGTTGTCGGCCCACGCGCGCTCCTCCCAGCGCGGGCACAAAGATTTGTCGCATTCTTTCGAGCAGGATGCCCCGCACTCGCACGGCGTGAGCGTCAAGGGGTCGGGCATGTCGTCCCCCGCGAGCAGCGCCAGGCGGCACACCCGCTCCAGGCAGTCGTGCGTGTAGTCGATCTTGACGCCCCGGTGGATCTGCTCGGTGCTGAGCGGCATGCTTCCAGACGCGATCACGGACTCGGCCCACGACATCTTGCCGTCCGCGTTGTGCTCGTGCAGCCGGAGGAAGGTCTGCGCCTCGACCCCGATCGCCAGCTGGGCTTGCGTGCAGAGCTCCGCCCAGAAGTGCCGGTTGGCGTGGAAGTCGCGGAGCACGATCATCAGCTCGAGGAACTTGTAGACGTACTCCTGCAGGATGCACGTGTCGATGGTGCAGATCATCGAGATGGCCATGTGCACCAGGAAGGGGATGTCCGCCGCATCCTCCCGCCCCATCTTGGTCACGTTGTTCATCTCCTTTGCGATCTGCTCCACCCACGCGAGTTGGGGCGGCGCAAAGGGAAAGGTCATGCCCTTCTTGGCGCCCTTCACCACCGCTTGCCGCGTGCGGACCCTTGCGGCGGCCGCGCGCATCCCCTCCGCCAGCTCGTTCTTGGGGATGCTGCACAAGTGCTGGTAGTAGTACGTCACCGTCTGGGTGCGGATCATGTCCGAGAGCGACCACATCAGGATGCACATCTTGGTCAGGCGCGCGTGGCTCTTGTGGAACGGCGAGAAGGCAAAGTCGGGCTCGAGCACGCGCGGCGTCGTGGAGAGCGCGCACGTCATGTGCAGGTTGGCCATCGTCAGCCTGCGCTCGGTCTCGCCGATGGCGTTGGCGTGGTGATCGTCGCGGTAGCCGTAATTCTTCTGGAACAACTCGCTGACCTGTCTGAGGAGCACGTGCACCATGCGCGCGGTGCCCTTGTGTTCGGAGCAGAGCTTGGGCATGGCTATGTGCACCATCCGCATGATGACGCTCGAGAAGTTGAAGATGCGGAGGAAGAACAATGCCTTCTGCTCCTTGGGGTGCGACATGTCGCGCAGGTAGCAGTGGATGCTGGAGCGAATGGTGGCGACGTCCAACTCGTCCCACGCCTTCTCCAGTGCAAGAACCCTGGTCGGTCCGCTGTAATCTGTGCTCGGCGCCACGATGAACAGCAGCGTGGCGTAGAAGATCTCGTACGGGATGAGGCCCGTCTCCCACAGGCCCGCAATCATGACGGCGTTGAAGCGGAAGCGGGCGATGTTCTCGTCGTGCTCGGAGTCGCATCGACCACGGCGCGCTCGCCTGCCGCTCTTGTTGCACTTGTCGAAGCACCAGGACATGCGCGTCTGCGCAAAGTCCGCCATTTGCTTGAGGCGGTCCTCGTCCTTCTTCAGGATGCCGAACAACTTGTCGACAAACTCCTCACGCTTCCGCCGCGGAAGGCGGTTGGATGGGGCGTTGGGGTTCTCCTGGCCGTACGAGTCGCCGCCAAAGTGGTGCACCACGAGCGCCGCCATCGAGTAGATGTAGGCGCGGTCGGTGCAGTTGTCGCGCACGAGCTCCTCCAAAGAAAAGTCCCAGTCGGCAGCGCCGAACGTCTCGTACGCAGTGTACAGATCCGCCACCTTCCTGGTGACCCTAACCAGGAAGGACGGCATGCAGGAACCGGTCGGCAGCAACTCTCGCACAGCAACCTCGACGGGGCTGAGCATGGGGACCGCGTCTTTCGCGCTCATCGTCGGGTGTCGGTGGAAGCGCTCTCGTGCACGCCGCACAAGTGTGAAATTCCGGGAACAGGGAAGTGTTCGCCTTTTTTGCACCCGCGCTCCGATGCCCCGTTTGGACGAGATCGGGACGTGCACGAGGCGTGCACGTGCCCCCCCATCCCCGTGCTCGAGTTTTGGTTAGCGTGATTAGGTTACGTTATTACCCCCACCCCCTTCTTGGTTTCCGAACGCATAGCGGCCGCACTCACCGCAAACCCACGAGACGAGCCAACCCATGCCGTCACGCTCGCCGTCACGCTCCCGCAACTCGCCTGCGCACTACTCCCCTTCCGGGTGGGTTTCCTCGCGCTCCCCCGCGGAGGAGAAGGAGGCGCGGGAGAAGCAGCTTGTTGCCCTGGACAAGACGCGAAGCCGCCGCAACCGCGACTTGTCTCGTGAGCGGGCACACAGCGACCGGAGCTCGCACCCCTACATGCGCTACCAGTCCCGCGGGATCCACACGTCCAAGTCACCCTCGCTGCCGCGGTCCGACGCCGATGCCGCCGACATCCCCAACGCCTCCAACGACGCTCCCGTGCGCTCTCCCTCCGGCGCGCTCGAAGCCGCGCTCGGCCTCGCTCCGATGGAGCAGGACGACCCGATCGGCGACATGGGCGGCGCCAACCCCGACTTCGCCGCGCTCATGCAGCGCACCGAGACCACCCCCGCCCAGCAGGCGGAGATGGACACCGCCGCCGCCCTCGAGGACGCTGAGCGCCAGGCCGACGCCGAGCGCCTGCGCGAGGAGATGCGTGATAAGCGGGCGCGTCGCCAGGGCACGGCCAGTGCCCAGCAGGCCCGCCTCTCGGCCGAGCGCCGCAAGCAGCAGGCGGGCGTCGCGGCGGCGCGCCTGGCGGAGGCGGATGCAGCGGCCGCCCTGGTTGCCCCCTCGCCCGACCGCTGCCCCGCGGCGGACACGTCGCGCCGCGTCCGCTTCGCCCCCGTCATGGGCGAGGACGACCGCTCGGACGACGGGTCCGACTCCGACTTCGAGCCTCCCGGCCAGGACGAGCCACCCAGCGCCTCGCCTTCCCCGGTCGCCCGCGGCCGCGGCCGCGCCCCAGCTGCTGCCTCGCCTCGTGGTGGCCGCCGCGCCGGCTCCCCCCACGGCCGCCGCCGCACCGCCTCGCCCGCGGTCGACCCCAGCGAGCGCGCGCGCGCGATGGGCGGCGGCGGCGGCAAGACGCCTAAGCAGATCGACCACGCCGACCCCTTCGTGCGCCGTGTCCTCGCCGCGGGCGACGTGTGCACCGCCAACCAGAGCGACGACTGGATGGCCGACGACCCGGCCTGCGTCCGCATGCAGTGCACCACCACCAAGTCCGTCATCTCGCACATCGTCAACCTCAAGGCGGCGCACGGGAGCAACCACTCCTGGACCGACGCCACGCCCGCCACCACCAAGGGCTCGGGTGTCACCGCGGCGCAGTACGAGCGCGGCTACAAGGGCATTCTCGCCTGCAACTCGGCCGACTTCGACAACCTCGACACGCTATACGTCTTCTACAAGAACTTCCCCACGCCGCCGGGCGTGACCAAGCGCATCGCCTTCACCGACTACATCGCGAAGCAGTACTACCCCGCGCTGGGCGACGTCAAGCTCAACCAGCACGGCCAGCGCCACAAGCACTTCAGCAACTGGGTGTCGGGAATGGGCTGGCTCGGCCGCTTCATCCAGGCCGAGTGAGCAGCGCTTGGCTCCACCGCGCCCTCTCGGTCAGGGGCGGGCGCACCCCCTCCTAGTCAGTGTCTCGGACACTCTTGGTGGTTCAGCAGAGTGTGCGTGTGACTGTGGTCACTTTGAAATAAAACAACGTCACCCTGTCACAAACTCGGCTATGAGCGCCTTGCGCGCACCCGACCACTCGACCACCGGTCTGGTGGTCTGTCCGTCGATGGTGGGCGCGGATCCGGCCTTGAGCCCGGCGTGATCGGCCTCGGGCACCTCCAGCAGCGTGCAGCAGCCCGAGGGCGAGAGGTGCCAGGCGGCGGTGTGGTTGTGGTCGTACGCGAGAGTGCAGCACTCCGCGGGCGTGAGTCCGCACGGCTCCTTGAAGGCGATGGGGTAGGCGTCCCCAAACGCGAGATTGGCGTACTCGTGGCAGTTGTGCGATGGGGGTGGCGGCGGTGGGTCGGGCGGCGCCGCCGGCGCCGGCGGCAAGGGCGGCACGGCCGGTGGCGGCGGGATCAGGGGCGGCAGCGGGTCCATGGAGCGCCACAGCACTCGCGTGCCCATCAGCCAGAGCATGCGGTAGTCGCCGAGCAGCGTGAGGCGCACGAAGCGCACGTCGCGCATGACCACGTACGCGTGGTCCTGCGCGAGCGCCTCGAGGCACACGTACTGGAAGTGCGTCATGCCCTCGGAGTAGAAGTCGACCGACTGTTTGTGGTACGGCTTGCACTGCACGGGCAGCGGGTTGTGGTTGTGGTCGAAGACCTCGAGCTCGTAGAAGCGGTTGGTCACGTCGCCGCGGTCCTCGGAGACACCCTGCGCCGTCTGAAAGAAGAGCTTGCCCAGCTCGGGAACGGCGGGCAGCGCCACCTCGAGCGCAAAGAAGTAGTAGTCGCGATCGGTGGGCTTGCCCTCGCGCAGGTCGAGCTCCATCCACGGCGCGCGCGTGTTCTCGTCCGTCGTGCCGCAGTGCTCGGCGCCGTTGATGCAGCGCTCCGGGTGGTCGCCCGTGCGGCATGGCAGGATTGCGCCCGCGTCGATGAGCGCCTGCGAGCACTGCGCCCACTGCGGCCTCGTGAGGGTGTTGGTGATGGCCTGGAAGGCGGTCTGGCGCGTGGCGCTGTCCACGTTGTCGAGCGCCATCGCGTTGCCCGTCTCGGCGGACGCGCTGGCCGCGTCGACCTCGACGCCGCCCATGAAGTACGTGGACAGCTCCACCGCCTGCGGCGACTGGAAGACGACGCGCGCGAGATCCTCGTCCGGCACCGTCGCAAAGGCTATGGGCGAGGGCGGCGGCGGCGGTGGCCGGTAGACGTCCTCCCGCTCGACGACGTCGAGCGGCGGCGGCAGCGGCGGCGAGAAGCCGTCGCCCAGCAAGAAGGAGGTCATCATTACCGAGGCGAGGCGCGAGCAGCGCGCCTCGGCGCTCAGGATGTAGACCTGCGCAGGAGGATTTAATGAAGGGGGTCGCGGGTTTGTGTGGGTGTGTGAGGGGGTTTGAGGTTGCTTGTTTTCTCACCGAGTCGCAGAACTGTCGCTGCGCGATGAGCGCAATGGCCTTGCCCTGGTCGGCCGTGATGGCCACGGGCGGCGAGGGCGGCGGCGGCGGCGCGGGCGGCGAGGGCGGCGGCGGCGGGCGCGGCGAGGGCGGCGGCGAGGGCGGCGGCGACAGGCCTTTGAGGCGCACCAAGAACTCCTCGCCGAGCGTCTCCTCCTTGGTGTCCGCGAGCTCCAACGGGCCCTGGTTGCACTCGGGCCGCGACTGGTACGTCTGCTCGGGCTGGCACGACTGGCCCTCGGGCGCGTTGAGGCAGCACTGCACGTTGTCGTCCTCGGGGAAGGTCTTCTTGAGCAGGTCGGAGCAGCGCGCCGAGTAGAGCGCGAGCTGCCCCGTGCGGAACCCGGCGGGGACTGGGTCGGGGGATCCGGCGTTGATCACGGAGGTGATGTACTCCGGCTTGAGCTGCTGGCGGATCAGGTCGAAGCGCAGCGCCGCCTCCTCGCGCGAAAGGCCCCAGTAGCGGTCCACTCCCGCTTCCACAAGGTCGTCCGACGCCTGCGTGGCCGAGAGCATGGCGTCCAGGTCGTAGACGCCGTCGGGCGACACGAAGAGCTTGCGCCGCGCTCGGAGGTTGCTCGAGCCCAGCGGCAGCCCGGGTCGCAGCTGCGTGCCGAGCCTGTTCTCGTACCGCTCCACCTGCTCCTGTTGGAACTGCTCGGCCACCCGCGTCGCAAAGTCAAAGTTGTCGCCGACGGTGGCGCGGTTGATCTGCGACTTGCACGTCTGCCCCTTGTTGGCGCTGCACGCGGTGTACGTGAACGCCTTGAGGTAGAGCAGCCGGTGCCAGCCCGGCGCGACGTCGGGGTCGCTGCGCACGCGCACAAAGGGGGCAAAGATGAGCTGGTGGCAAAAGGTTTGCAACTCCTCACACTGCGTGATTTGTGGCCGTTGCGTGCCAAGGACGACCTTGCAACCTTGAAGTCCCCCTTTGTTGCGTGACGCGCGTGTCTGGTGTGCATGCGTGTGTTGGTGTGCGTGTGTTGGTTTGAGATGAGTTGTTCGCACTGGCTCGAGGTCACGTAAGCCCATGACCACAGGCTGGAGTCGTAGTAATTGGGCGTCTTCGTCCAGTCGCAGCCGCCGCTCTCAATGTTCAGGCCGCAGCCCTCCGGGTGCGGCCGGCGGATGCCCGACGCGCCGAGCATGCCATTGGGCACCATCATGTCCCACCGCGGCAGCTTGGCCCTGGAGGCGTCGCGGATGAAGTTGCGCTGGTTGGGGTCGTTGCTGCCGATGGGCGGGTTGCCGATGGCGTCGTTGATGCTGTACTTGTACACCGGATTGCAAATGCGCTCGCGGTAGAGCGACTGCAGGCAGTTGGCCGCGCGATGGTCGCCGCGGTCGGCCGTGAACTGGTCCGCGTCGGCCATGTTGGTGTAGTCCTCGTTGTACTCCGTGCCATCTCCACCCGTCTCCAGATCGCGCAGCTGGCGCAGCGAGCCAAAGGCGCGCAGCGGCGCGTAGTTGTGCACGGGCACGTCGTGCGCAAAGAGGTCCTCCTCGCCGTAGACCTTCTTGTCCTGGCGCCAGAGGGTGGTGGGCACCGCCGAGCGCTCGACGGCGGGAAACTCGCAATTGTCCTGCCAAAACTTGTGCACTCCAGTGGCGTAGTGGTGCCCCGTCTCCTTGAAGTGCGACTCGGAGAAGAGCGCCGACGCATAGGCCACCCAGTTGCGGTCGTACTGCGACTCAAAGTCGTCCGGGTTGCCGAAGGCGCTCAGCTCGGGGTTGTTGCTCCCCGCGCCCGATAGGGTGGGGTCGCTCATGAACTCGAGGAAGGCCTGGCACGCAAAGCGGAAGTGCCCCGTGAAGCGCGCCTGGATGATGCGCGCGCTGAGCGAGTCCTGGTCCTTGAAGTGCCCCGTCGCCAGGTAGGCCGTGGACATGGCGTACCGCGAGATGTAGCTGCGCGCGCACAAACCGCTGGTGACAAGTGCGCGCGCAAGCGGGTTTGAGTTGGCGGTGGCGCACTATACGGGCCCGTATCCAAGCCCGTCGGCCGAGTGGTCGCGGCCCACGTTGGCGCCCGAGGTCTGCTGCGCGATGTTCCTGCCAGGAGAAGCCGGCAGGTGCTTGGGAGGAAGGTCGGGTGTGGCACGGGCGCACGGGGCGAGGAATCGGATGTGGCACAAGCGCACGAGAGCTGCGGCCAGAACTCGAGCATCTTCTCGCGCGCGAGCTCCACGCCCTCGGGGTCGGACGCGAGCATGTCCTCCAACGCCCCGTGTTTGAAGGGCGGCGGCGGCGGCGGCGCGGCGCTCCAGTCAAAGATCACCTCGTCAAGCTTCCACCTGAGCGTCTTCAGGTTGATGATCAGGTTGTCGTCGGCCTCCGACTCGGGACAAAACTCCTCGATGAAGTGGAAGACGCACGCCAGGATGGCCTGGTCGAGCGACAGCGAGCCGCGCCCCAGGTCGCCGCAGATGTTTTGCGCGGCCGTGTTGACGTCCTGGTTGGCATTGTCAAAGAGCTGCTGCATGGACGGGTCGACCACGTCAAAGGAGTCGCCCACGATGGCATTGTACTTGGCCTTGAGCTCGTCGGGGCTGTCGCCCTCAAAGAGGTTCTTGTACCCGTTGACCATCTCGTCGTCCGCGAGGCAGATGGACTTGACCTGGCAGGCACGGAAGGGGCATGCGCGTCAGTGCAGAGGCGTGGGCGGTAGGAGCGACGCGTAAAGGGCGCACCCGCTCGTAGTAGCAGCGCTTCCACAGGCTCTTGTCGTCCCACGAGCAGCCGAGGAGCGCCGCCAGCTGGGCGAGCTCCGCCTCGCTGCGACAGTCCTTGATGTCCTTGTACGGGATGCACATCCGCTTCATGAGCTTGATGAAGCCGAAGGGCTTGCCGACGACGGGGAGCTTCAGGTTCTTGATGGGCCTCATGATCGCGTTGATGGGGTCGATGATGGCGCCATTGACGGTGCCTTCAAGCAGGCCGATGAGCGCCACGGCCACCTTGTCGAGGATCATCTTCAGGATGTCGGGCGCGGAGCACTCCTGCAGCTCGTTGGGCAGGTTGTCGATCCACGCGGGGCGCAGCATCATGAACACCTGCGCAATTGACGGGTGTGTGTGGTGGGTGGGTGAGACAAGGGCGCGTCACGGGCCGTGCGCGCGTGGCGCGCCTGGCACACGCACGCCACCGGGTTGAGGCAGAGCGCCGCGATCCGGAGGGCGGTGGTGATGTCTTGCCCCAGGGCGCGGATGGCGCCGATGACCGACTCGGCGACGTTGTTGGGGCACGGCGGGTTGCACAGCGCGCACGCGGCGGGCGAGGGCAGCCCGCCCGAGTGCGCACTGCGCGCCATGTGGTCGCACTTGTCGGCGCAGTCAAACTGGTTCCAGCACGTGACGCGCTGCTGCGTGATGCCGTTGACGTTCGCCTCCTCCACGAGCACGCGCGGGTAGATCAGGCTTCTGGCGCTGATGCCCACGCTGTGCACGTAGTCCTCGTCGATGTCGATCAGGATGCCGCACAGGTAGTTGCTGTGGATGTACGCCTTGGAGGGGCAGCCCACGACGGCCATCGTCGCCCGCGACGCCTCGAGGCTGTCGCACCCCGTGTGCAGGTAGTCGTAGTGCGTGTCGGTGCACACGCCCGAGCCAGTCTGGGTGTCGTACTTGTCGTCGCCTGCAAAAGTGTTAGGGGCAAGCGTGTGTGTGTGTGTGTGTGTGTGTGCGTTGGAGCCGCGCAAGCGTGCCTGGCATGTCGATCAGGTAGTAGTCCTGGTTGTTGCTGTCGGGCAGCCAGATGTTGGGGTGCGGCTCGCCGGCGGCCTTGAGCTGCACGTTGGCCGCCACCTGCGCCAGGTACGCGTCCTTGCTGAAGCCGGCTTGCGAGTACAGCGTCAGGTTGGGCGTGCACACGTAGTGCATGCCCGACATGGGATGACCTGGAACGAAGGAGCGCGCTAACTCAGATAGTAAAGCAGTGCTGCTTGAGCGCACGCAAAGAAAACTGGGCATGGGGCGCATCAAAAAGGGGCGGTTTGAGTACAAAACCGCCCAAGGAAGAGAATGGTGCATTGCAAAAGCCAAAGAAAGGTCGTTGACGTTGCTGGTCTCTTTGGAAGATTGGCTTAAGCTCAAGCCAGTTGCACAAACATCCATTGCATTCCGATGCGACGTTTGCAAGATTGTGCGTCCATCTAACATGAACCGGTTACAAGTGGGATCAAAGCTGCGCTGTTGGTGCAATCTCACGGTTCGGGCGCCAGACCCGTTGTACTTAGAAAAGATCCAAGCCGTCTTGAAGGAGCGGGAGATGACGTCGAGGGCTGTGGAAACCATTGATTCGTGGAGGAGTGCAGTTTCTGCACGCGGTACGTATTCAAGAATCGACGCAACGTGTTTGCGTTGTCAAGTGGAAGGATCAATCCAAGTGGGCCATCTTGCAAACAATGAGACGAGGATGTTTTGTCTCTGCAATGGATTGGTGCGGTGGAGCTCCGAGACGGGGTACAATAGGTTGATGTCGCTCGTCGAAGAATCCCGATTCTCGTTCTCAAAGCCCACGCTTGACGAGTGGACTGCCACGAACCCGACTTTCGGTACAAGGTTATCGCTGCGGTGCACCGATTGCGACACCAACACGTCTCCAACCATTAAGCAATTCTTTCGTGGCGAAGCCGGTTGCCTGTGTCGTAACAGCTCCGAAGCCCGCGTTGGACAACTCCTAGACGATGCTCTGAAGAATACTGCGTTCAAAGTTGTTCCGCAATACTTTGATACGTCATTGAAAGGGCCAAGCTGCAAATGGCCGCTCAGGTTTGACTTTGCGATCGTAAAGGGGGGTGAGCTGTCGATGATAGTGGAAGTAGACGGTGGGCACCACTTTGGATTCGGGCACGCCAAGTACGCCACGGAGGTCAAGGCTGCTCAATACCTCGAAAACGATCTGAAAAAGGAGCAGTTTTGCATTGCAAAGAACGTGCCCATGCTGCGGATAGAAGCAGACACAATTCGCCTCAACGGCATGGACTGGTACGTTTGGCTGCAGTTGCACGTTCAAGCAATGATTGGTGGTCAGCTTTCAGACGGGGTTCGTAGACTGAGTCGCGGCGATCAGTATTCAGTCGGCGTGTATGCCGACAAGCGCAAGGATGTCCCCAGTTTGTACGAAGCTGCCCATTGCACGGGCGTTTTGAACCACGAATTGCCATGTCCAAAAGCCACCGGTTTGGCAGGCACTAGGCATGTGTAGCTAAAAATGTATGAGGTGTTTGAATTGCAACGCACTTCCGCAGCGGCTGAAGCAGTCCAGGTCGGTGTTGCAGGGCACGTGGAAGCCCTTGCGCTCCACCGCCACGCCGTCCTCGTCGAGCGGCGGGTGGAAGGAGCCGACGCTCGACTCGTGGTGCGGCTTCCTGCACGACAACGAATTGCGCGGCGCCATGGGGTTGCTGACGCTGTTCTGCACGAGCGTGCGGTACTTCTCCTCCCAGCTTTCGGTGGGGTTGGCGGGCCGGTTGCTGTGGCGCACGGCGCCCCATCGATAGCCGATGTCCGTCCCAAGATCGCTCGAGTGCAGCGCCTGCAGCATGCCCAGGATGGGCAGCGCGATCGTGCACTTGGCGACCGAGGCGATCTCGCGCACGGCCTTGCTGGTGCAATGGGCACCGCACGCGTCGCAATTGAGGTGGCACTTGGCGATGCGCGCCGTCAGGTTGGCGCGGCACAGCTCGATGTCGTCGCCCGACTCGCCGGCGAGCCGCTGCCGCGCAAACTTGAACTCGCAGTATTCTCGGTCGGGCCGGATCATGTACTCCACGTCGGTGACGCCGCTCCTTTGGGTGCGAGTTGAGTTGGGCGAACAGTAGTGAGGGATCTGATGGTAGACGGTGTTTCCAAGGTGGTCGAGCACGGGCTCGCCGTCCTCGTTTAGCAACGGCTCACCGCCATTGATCATGCAAAAGGGTCCGACCGAGAGCAGCTCCATGCGCAGCTTCGTGTCGGCCGCGAGCGGGTTGACGTCGCTTTCCCAGTCTGCAAGAGGGCGCGCCGCGGGTCGGCAAGGGGGTGGGGTTGCGCGGCTTGGGTGCGTGGTGCGCACATCCGCAGTAGTCGGCCTCGCGCGAGGAGCGCGTGTCGTAGCCGCGGCACTTGACTCCGTCGAGCGCCATCCACGGATCCGGCGACTGCGCATGAAACACGCGGAAGGTGTGTATGCGGAACTAAGAAGTGGTTAAAAATGCGAGCGCGCCTCGTTGCTGGTCAGCCCGCACACGGTGCCCTCGGCGCGGTCCCGGACGAGGCAATCGTCCAGCTTGATCACGAGCTCGGCCTCGCGCGCCTCAAGGTCCAGCACAAACCCCTCGTACCGATCAATCAGCATCTCCCCGGACACGGTCGAGGGCGGTGCCGGGGGATGCATGGGCGCGTTGGGCGACACGTCGGGCAAGGGGGGGGGTGGAGGTGGCGGCGATGGTTTGGGGGAGAGCAGCGTTGCAAATCCGTTTTCGTCGGTGGTCACGAGCGCTTGCGAGTTGAGCAGCGTCTTGGTGAAGGCGGCGAGGGCGATGTACATGTCAATGTCGGAGCGCACCTGCTCCAGCTCGTCGCGATCGGCCTGCCCCGTCTTGTCGAGCTCGTAGTTGCGCAGGAGCACCTTGCTGTTGTGGCAGTTGGTGCTCGCGATCTTGACGTCGGGCTCGGGGCCCGTGGCGATTGTGAAGTTGACTTGGATTTCCTGGGTTGCGAAAAGAGGAAGATGGGCTAGGCACGACCGTTGGTACCAGAAAGGTCGTGCGACCTGGTCCAAGGTTTGAGTTGCATGGTTAGCTTACAAACGGGTCGGTCAGAATGCGCCCCGCCGCCATCATGGCCTCAAAGAGCGCCTTCTCGTTTTCCACGGCCAGCACCAGGACGAGGCACCGCGGCTCAAACTCAAAGCCTTCAATGAGCTCGCCGGCGACTACTTCGGTGGCACACGTGCCGTCGAGCTGGATCATCGTGTGGCCCTTGGTGGGCTGGAGGAGCGCGCAGTTGGGCTTCGTCTCGTCCACCTGGGCACGAGCAAGGGCGGCGTCGCGGATCTGGGCGCGAAGCGCGGCGCCGCGCGTGGTTCGATTCGCGTGACTCGCATCAAAGTTGACTTGCGAGCGCGACTGGTTGGTGTCAAAGCTGCTCAGGCCGTCGTCGAGCATGAAGGGGCAGTTCTTCTCGGTCAGGTGCACGGCCGAGATGTACCTGCGAGAATGATCCTGCCGCTGAGGCAAGGGGCCCGTGGTTGTGTTGGTTAAAGGGCGAGGGCGCACGGCTCGTCGAAGAACTTGTAGTAGCCCGAGCGCAGCACCTTGGCCGCCTCGGGGATCCACGCGGTGCCCGTGGGCCCGCGCACGTCGGAGAGCAGCTCGTCGGTGAGGTCCAACCAGAGGATGCGCGACTGCTTTTCCGTGGCGAGCGGCGGCGCGCCCGGGATGGGCGGCGGCCAGTTGGGCGGCGGCGGCGGGCGCGGAGGCGAGGGCGGCGGCGGCGGCGGCGAGGGCGAGGGCGGCGGCAGCGGCGGCGGCGGCGGGCGGAGCGGCGGCGGCGAGGGCGGCGGCGGCGAGGGGGGCGAGGGCGGCAGCCACGGCGGCAGCGGCGGCGGCGAGGGCGGCGAGGGCAGCGAGGGCGGCTGCGGCGGCGAGGGCGGCGGGTCGGGGCTCGCAGGCGGGTAGTCGAAACTTGCGTGAAGGATGCACATGCCCGCCGCGCGGTAGAACCTGCCACAAGCGCAAGCTGGGTTCAACTAAGTGAGTATAGTGTGGTGCATGTGTACTATCATGGTTCAAATTCGCTGTTTGACTCACGGAAAGGGCGGCGACGGCGGCGGCGAGCCCGGGCTCTGGATGGGTGGAATCGAGGGCGGCCGAAAGGGCGAGGGAGGCGGCGCGGGCGGCGAGGGCGGCGGGAACGGCGCGATCATCGTGTCGTAGCGCGGCCCGCAGTAGCAGAAGCTCGCCTCGCCCACGTCCTCCTTCGGGTAGTGCGTCGTGAAGTCGTGGTGCTGCACCTCGAAGCTGTCGAAGCCGAAGCGGCCGGCGCTGTGGCAACGCTGCGCGCACGAGCCGGCCGAGAGCGCGGGCGCGTGCATGAAGAGGTCCGCCTTGCCGTCCCGGTTGAAGTCGGCGACAAAGACCTGGTGGATGTTGGGCAGCGGCACGTCGGGCCGCGCGTCGCCCGGGAAGCGCGAGTAGGGCACGTGCTTGGCGTAGACGCACGAGCCCTCGGTCGAATCGATGAGCGACCTGACGCTGTTGCACAGCTGGTGCCCCGCCCCTGAGCTTGCGTACTGGACGGGCAGCCCGTCGCACCGGTTGTCGTAGACGCCCGCGCAGGCGACGTCGGCCGCGCACACGTCGCGCGCCTCCTCGAGCGTCTGGAACGTCCCGCCGTAGACGGTGGTGGGATCGTCGCAGTGCTTGTCGTCTAGCCGGTCCCAGCCATTGGGGAACACCGCCGACTGCAGTTGGCGGGACGGGATCGTCGCGTGCAGCGCCGAGGTCCGGTGGATGTTGGGCAGCGGCACGTCGTCGAGGCGCCGACCGTTGGGATCCAGAGCAGCCGCGGTGGAGCGGTCGAACTGGTAGTAGGTAAAGCTCGCCTCGGCAAAACCGGTCGTGTCTTGGCAGACGGCGAGCGGGTCGAAGGTGTTGTCGGCCTTTAGCATGTAGCAGCGATTGGCCGACCCAATCGTGTACGTCGCAGTGTGGGTGATGGCCGTGCACCCTTCCGTGGCCGCACAGAGATTCTTGCACTCATCGAGCGAGAGGGGGAGGTGCCGAACCCCAATTGCTTGGTCGGACCAGGACCTGCTGATGTGATCCCACTCCTCAATCTGGTAGCCCTGCACAGGTTGGCACCAGCGCGAGAACAGCGGCGCTTGCCACGACGACACCTCGGCAACGGTGAGATGCAGCGCCGAGGCCCGGACTGTCTCGGGCACAATGGGCGGCCGCGTGCCGTCCGGTCCCTCCCCGTAGTGGCCCGTCTCGAGTGCGTACTGCGTGCCGCGGTACACCTTGACGTGGTCGTGCGCGCTCGACGTGACGATGTCCGGGTACGAGTCGGCGTCGAGGAAGGCGATCTTGATGTCCGTCGTCTCCTCGCCGGGCTCGCCAAACGTCGACTCCCTGCGCACGAGCACCGTGGACTCGCACTCCCGCTTGAAGACCTCCGTGAAGTAGCCATCAAGCGCGGCGGTGTCGGTGCCGGCGTGAAAGCTCTTTGTCGCGGCGGCCGGCGCGGTGATGCCCTGATAGCCGGTGATGGCGGTATACCCGTCGCATCCCCATTGCGTTGTGATCGATTCCCGGCGAGCCACTGTGTCGGTCTGTGCGTACACCTCGCGGTACAGAAGGCAGGGCCTGCTGCTGGCGGCGCCGTACTTTCGGGGGTTGTTTTGGCATTTGGATTGTCCCCAGGGCGTCATCAGCGCAATGTAATTGCATCCAGGAGTCTCGTCGCATAGCTGCCGGCAGTTGACGTAATCCGTTCCCCCGTTGCGCGGGTCGTCGGGTAAAGGGGGCAGCAGCATCGCCTCCCGTCCCGGGGCACCAATGGCGTCGGTGTCCAGCAGTCCGGCCCGGTCGCTGCCCGGATCAACGTCCACGGACACGGGGTGGCCGTCGGCGTCCACTTGCCAGCAGTCCGCGTGCGGGTCGTCGGGGTGCACGACCACGTCGTCGGTGAGCGACGCGAGGCGGCGGCCTCGATGGCGGCCGCCGCCGCCGCCGCCAAAGATCCACTCGATCGCCTCGTCCGGGGTCGCGGGCTCGGCGACCTGCAGTGGTGGCGAGGGCGCCATCGTCTGCTCGTTCGCGTCCTCCGCGTCCTCCGCGGTCTCCGGGAGGCGCGACCGGATGGGAAACGTCGACGGCGGCGGCGGCGGCCTCGGCGGCGGCGCCCTCGGCGGCATCGCCGGGAGGCGCGACTGCATGGGCAACGTCGGCGGCGGCAGCGGCGGCGCCGGCGGCGGCGCCGGCGGCGGGTTGGGCGGCGGCTTATAGCCCCACTCCCTAAACCATTCCGCGTACTCCATCGACCACTCTTCCCGTTCGACGTCCTCCTCGTAGGTGCCCGGCTCGTCTGGCCCCACCTCTTCGCCCGCCTCGTTCAAGCGGCGTCGATATTTGAAGTCGGTGGGGTCGGGCTGCCCGTCGGCAGGTAATTGGGACGAGCGACAGACCCAAAACACTCTGCCGTCGACGCCGCCATAAGTCATGTCGCAAGTGCTGGAGGGCACGAACAGCTTGCAAGTCGCGTAACCGTCGAAGGTCGCGTAATGGCACCACGTATTCGAAAGGCACAGGTGCCTGCAGTGATTCGCGGAGGTCGCGGTTAAAGTTTGTCGTGGAATACCGCCACCAATGCACCAGCGACGGCCCAAGTTGACGCAATCACAGGCGCCCGCGAGGCAGCACGTGTCACCCTGGTTGCTGCCCACGGGCTCCATGTCGCAGAGGGGATCAACGGTGTCGATTGGCATGTCGAACCCGTAGTAGTGGCATTTTTTGTGGTAGAGGTACATGTTGGTGCATCCCTCACGAACTAAGCATTCCGCCGCGCAGTATTCCCACTGGGACGTCCAGGAGTTGGCCATGTAGGAACCGTCGTCCCCGCCCTCGCGCTGCCTACAATAGGCGTTCATGAAAACGCCAGCGCTGTTAGGGGTTGAGCTCTTGTAGCACGCCCGTGGCGGGGCCGGGACAGGCGGCGGGCTCGGCTTAGGCGGCATGGGAGGCGAGGGCGAGGGCGGAGGCGGTGTGGGCGGCGGCGGCGAGGGCGAGGGCGGCGGCGGCGAGGGCGAGGGTGGCGGCGGCGAGGGCGGCGGCGGCGGCAGCGGCGGCGGCGAGGGCGGCGGCGGTGGCGGCGGCGGCGGCGGTCTGGGCGGCGAGGGCGGCGAGCTGGGCGGGAAGGGCGGCGGCGAGGGCGAGGAGAGGCCGAGGATGGAGATGATCTGGTTGTACTTGGACTGGTCGTGGTCCATCGTGAAGTGGTGGCACCGGTTGGGCGCGAAGGCGTTGGCGAAGCAGATGAAGTTGACGCCGTCGGCGATGCGCGCCGCCGCGACGGCGACGCTCTCCTCGTAGTGCTCCTGAAACAGGGCGACGGAGCGCTCCTGAAAGCCGGGGAAGGAGAGGTACGCCAAGGTGTTGGGCGACTCGCGGCCCGTGCCGATGACGAGCGCCTGGTGCGTCATGTCGTAGTCGGCCCAGAAGCGCGCCGACGAGAGCGTGCGGTGCCGCGTGTCCTCGAGCGGCGAGAACGACAGCGTGAATTCCATCGTGCGGTCCAGGTTGTGGCAGCGGCCATACCGCTTGTACCACTCGTAGCCGATGCAGATGGGGTGCGACAGCGGGCACATGGTCTGGTCGCCGTCGGGCACCCAAGCGCCCGTGCCCGTCTGGCCGCAGCAAAGCGGGCTGGAGTCGCCGTAGCCGTGCGATGCGACGCACTCGACGCCCACGAGCACCAGGGTCGTGGTGCTGGTGCTGGCGGACCGGGCCTGCGGCCCGCTTGCCGCCACAGTGGTGGCGACCTCCGTGCCCTGGTACACGGCATCGCGGCGGCGGTTGCTGGCGGCGTCCGCCATCGGCGGCTGCGCGTTGAGCGGGCTGACGTAAACGTAGTCGTCGGTGTCCGTCGTGCCCACGAACACGGCCCGCTGCGACGAGACGCACCCAAAGTCGGCACCGCGGCAGTTGGTGCCGTAGCCGTCGAGCGTGCCGATGAAGTTGACGGTCGACACGGCGGCCACGCCCGCGCCGAGCACGATGCCCATCGGGTGAAAGCCAACGCCGAGCGACGTTGAGAGCGCCGGGTTCATCGGGTCAAACTTGGTCAGGAAGACCTCCACCGCGCCGTCCTCGTAGACGGCCACGACGTCGTCGGGCGGGTAGCCGTCGACGTCGCCCGCGTACACCTGCGCAAAGTCCCTGCGACCGATGGTGACGCCGTGGCGGTACGAGTAGTCGATGGTCCCCACCTGCTCGGTGACGTAGACGTGGGTGGTGCACGTGCCACCGGAGTCAGTGCCCGGCGGAAAGGTGTCCGGGTCGACGGGCGTGGGCACGGTGCGCAGCCAGCAACCGTCGGAGTCTCCCGCCGCGCCCGTGGCGTCCCACTCGATGGCGTTGCAGCCTTCCGTGGCCAGGCAGAGGGCCTTGCACGCCTCCAGCAGCACCCAGGGATGGTAAGCGAGGTTGGCAATCGCGCCTCCAGTCGAAAGAGGAGCGTAAGCGAACTTGCACGCATACGTGGCCCACGGCGCGAGGTCGAAGAGGTACAAGTCGACATAGCCAGAGGTTGGGGCCGTGGCCAGGTCGAACGACGGGTCCACGGAGCGCAGCCAGCAACCGGGCGAAGCGTCCGAATCGGTGCGAAACAGGATGGCGTTGCACTCGGTCGTGCTCAAGCACCTGGCCTTGCAGTCGTCCAGCGACAAGTAGTTCAACTGCGCCACGTTGGTGACCCCGGTGAGGGGCGAGCCGATCTCAAGGTTTGGGTGGTGCGTCCATTCGCCGGCCCGCCGCCCCAGGTAGAGCCGGTTGCCGATGAGGATGTCCGGGTAGTTGTCGTTGTCCTGCAATAAAAATTTGGTTGGCTCTGAAGTCGATCTGGCCCAAATGCTGTAGCGCCATGAATGACGACGAAGCATGGATCTGGGCTTCCACCAACCAAGCGCTCGTTTGAAAGCGGCGAGTAGAGCGTATGAGTGTGCATGTATGCGTGCACTAAGGGATTGGTTGCATGCTAAGGTTTGAAGGTTGCAAAGAGACGTACAAAGTTGCCCACGGCGGCCACCTTCGAGGTGTGCACCGCCGTGCCCACCATGGTCGACGCGTCGAAGCTCTCGGACACCGAGCTGTCGGTCATGTCGCCCGCCTGGTACCACAGGCGGCTCGCCTCGGCGTGCCCGCGGCTGACCACGCAGCAATCGTGCGCGTCGGCGAGCTCCTCGGCGCAGTACGGGTGCGTCGCGGTGGCCGCTCCCGGGTCGTAGCCGTTGTCGAGCAGGTCCTGCGGCGGCTGCGTCATCACCAGGTAATCGTCGCACGCGCTGCCCTCAAGGATCAGGTCGGTGCGGAAGCTCATGATCTCGGCGAGGCACGCGTCGGGCACGTCAAAGTGCGCGCCGTGGTGCGCGTCGATGCTCGGCTCGGGCGGCTCGGGCCACTCCCAGTGGTCGTCGTCGTCCACGCTGTCGTCCTCGTGCAGCGCGCGGCGCGCGTACTCGCGCGCCTTGGAGAGGATCGTGCCCGGGTTCACGTAGTCACCCGCCTGCGCCGAGGTGCGCAGCTTGGCGCCGCAGATGCACCACGCGTTCACCGTCTGGTACTCGATCGGGAACTGGGAGCCGTCGTGCCAGTTGGAGCACTCGGGCACACCGGGCACGCACGTGTTGTCGTTGCCCTCGCGCTCGTGCGCCGCGCGACAGAGGTTGGCGCACCCGGTGGAAGTGTGGTAGTAGCTGGTCCAGTGCATCGGGCATGCGGTTCCCTCGATTAACCCGGGATCGCCGTCTTCGCCCACCCGCTCGATCATGCCGGCCTCGTTGGGGTAATCGCACTTGAGCTCGTCCTCGATGCCGCGTTTGCCCACATAGCCGCCGCCGCCGTGGACTTGGAACGCGGTCTCCGAGCGGCAGCACTCGTAGTCGGGCACGTCCGGGTCGTGGCAGCTCGTAAACACCGGCCCGCTCGGCTGCACGAGCTCGTCCTGGATCTCCTGGAAGTCGCTGAGGTTGCGCGGCGGGCACGCGTCGGGCTGCGAGCCGTACGGGCAGAGGAAGTCGTAGTACACCATTCTTGGCGACGAAGCCAGATGCTGAGCTGCTTCAGACGGATACGCAAGCGAATTGGAGGTGTCCAGTTGGCGGGGCATGTCGAGCGGCAGCCGGTGCGACCCCTCGCCGCCATCGGTGCAGATCTGCTCCAGGATGTCGGCCGTAGTGGCGGTGCTATCCCGATTGTACCAATCGAGGTTGAGAACGGCGCGTTCGGGCATGGTGCAGCGTTCGCCGCTGCGCATCATCGTGGGGTTGACGTAGATCGTCTTGTTGCGGTAGAGCAGATCGTTGTACCGGCGCGTGCCTGGCCCATTGTTTGCAATGTGTGCGTTGGACTTGGTCTTGCAGTGGCTGTCTTGGGTGCCCCGGCCGCACGCCTTCATGTCCTGCGAATTGGTGGTGCGCAGCCAGTTGTCGCCTTCGTTTGGCTTCAAGTCGCTCCAGAGCGAGTCCGAGAAATCCATGCACAGTTCGTCGGCCGACTCGGCCCTGTTCGCCTTGCACGTGTCGGAGCGCGCCACGCCCACGCGCGCCATGCGCTTGGGCATGCGCCAGCCGCAGTCGGTCACGTCGGTGTTGGGCAGGCACGGGTTCCTGCCGGGCGCAAAGAAGCTGAACATCAGCCCGTCCTCGCACACGCCGTTCCCGTTCCCGTATTGGTGGTCGGTGCCATCCATCAGCTTGGTAACGCCGGCCACGCACGAGTCGTCGGGCACGTCGGGGCCGGCCTCGTCTGGCAGGAAGGCAAACCGGCGCTTGGGGCACTCCGTGCTGGTGCCGTAGTAGCAGCTGTCGGAGGTGGAGCCGGGGCCGCCATCCCTGCAAGAGCCGATTGCTTCGCCAGACTCTTGGCCAAGTTTCCGACGCAAGCAACTGGCTTCGCAATTCGCGGGCGGGGTTTCGGGACACGTCTTCAGGTTGTACCTTTGGTCGCCATACTTAAGCTCGGCGTATCCGAAGACCACGAGGTTCTCGTGCACGCCGCACGCGCCCACGTGCGTGCCCAGATCGCACAGGTGCTCCATGGCCGTCACAGCGCTGAACGCGCGCGCGGTGCCGTCGAGGCAGAAGGCGCCATCCTCCGCAATGACCTGGTCCATGTTGACCGCCAACGGGTCACGGGTCAACGCCGTCGGCGCCGGAGTCATCTCCCGCCACGGACACTCGTCGTTGTTCTGCTCCATGGGGTCGTAGGCGTCCTTGGGCATCAGGCTCTGCCGGAAGCCGCCCTCCCAGAGCACGTCGCGCGAGGGGGCCTCGCCGCACCGCGGCTGCGGAACGTACAGGTCGCGCTGCACCACAAAGGGGGGCCAGTTGTTCTCGGCGTCCCAGCGCCAGCACTTCTTGTCGACCAGCTGGAAATGCTTTTCGGGGCTTGCGGGCTGGCCATCAATCTCATCAAAGATTTGGAGGGTGGTCCGGACGCTGGGCCGACCGTCGCTCTCCGCCGGTGGCGTGCCCTGGAGCACCTTGCGCCCGTCGGTCGTCGGGATGGCCGACAGCTCGCAGCGCAGCGCGCCCGGCGGCGGCGCGGGCGGCGGCGGCGAGGTGGGCGGCGCGGGCGGCGGCGGCGAGGGAGGCGGGTAGGCCACGCCGTTGTGCGCCAGCGCGGCGAGCAGCACTCCCGGCGTGACGATGTTGCTCGCGTCGCGCTTCGGCCGGCAGCTGTACTCCTCGTCGTCGAGGTCGAACTCGGACCACCAGACGCACACCTTGGAGGTGCCGGGGATGCACGCCTTCTCGGCCGACGAGTGCACGACCGCGTCGAGGATGTCCTCGTCGATCCACGCGTCGAAGTGGCCCAGGCGCAGGATCATGCGCGCGTACCGGTAGAAGCCGCGCCAGAGGTCGGCGTCGACCGACGAGCGCGCGCCCAGGAAGAGGCCGCAGTCGCCCCTGCGCTCCACCGACGTGGCCTTGTCCTCGGTCTCCTCGTTCACCATCCACACGCCGTGCGGCGCGAGCAGCTGGTGCCGCCGCACGATGTCGTCGCACTCGTCGATCGTCACGCGGTGGCTCATGTGCAGCGGGTGCAGCGTGCCCGTGGGGCTCGCGCCCGAGGTGGCGAAGCGCGAGAAGCCGTGGTTGTTGTCCTGGTGCCCCGGGTAGACGAAGCCCTCTCCGAGCAGCCCGAGCCCCGAGAGCATGTTGTCCTCGTTGCTCTTGACCACCTCGTGCCGCGTGATCTTGCGCGCTGCGAGTGGAAAGTGCCACACAAGGTTGGACAGGGGGAGCACGGGTTTGGGGTTTGAGAGCGCGCGGCGTTACTGCACTCGTAGGGGCACGCGCTCGATCTGTACGTCCCCTGGTCGATCATCCTTCTAGCCGTTTGAAGAATGGAGACTTGCGAGACCGACTTGTGGAAGGGCGCGCGGAAGCCGGTGGCGGCGGTGTCGCCGCTGCCGGCACACGCGGGCCCGAAGCCGCCTGTGAAGAGTGGAAGCCGGTAGTTCCATCAGAGTGGTTTGAGGCAGGCGGGGTGCATAACAAGCTGCAATGCGAGGTTTGAAAGCGGGGCTGGCTTACAGTACATGTAGAAGAAGGCGTTGGAGCCGTCATCGGGCCCCTCGGGCGCCGAATTGTAGCTGGCAGGTGACCACGTGCGCAGGCCGATGACGCCATCGGGCGGTGGGCCTGGCGGCATGGGGGGCAAAGGGGGGACCCGTGGCGGCGGAGGCGAGGGCGGGGAGGGCGGCTCGGGCGGCGGCGGCAGCGCGTGTGCCATCTGCGCCACTGCAAAGGTTTCCACCTGCGTAGCAGCAGCGGCACAGGTGAGCGGCAAGGCGGCGGCGCGTCACGGGGGTTCAAGTGGTGCGTGCGCTTACGAACGAGTGCGCAAGCGCGCAGTCCGGGTGCGCGTCGCACGCGGACTTGCACTGCACGTCGATGGGCCGCGTGTCGTCGGCGGCGTCGCGGCTCAGGAAGACGGACCCGTTGGCCAGGATCATGCCCGCGCCGACGGGCATGCCGAGGCACACCGCGTTGGCGCCGCGCACGCCCTTGCGGTAGACGACGCTGCGTTCGCTCCCTCCGGCCACTCCCACGCACAGCTTGGTGCGGTACACCTTCTTCTTGAGCCCGTCCACGCTGGGGTCGTGGATGATCAGGTGGTCGTTTCCGGGGCTGAGAAGGTCCTGGTCGACGCACCAGCAGTTGGTATTCGTCTCGCCCTCGATGAAAACCATCGTTTGAAAGCTCATGCGCACGCCGCCCACGGAGCTTACCACGCACTCGCGGATGCACGCGTTCAGGTCGGCCACGTTGCTCGCGGTCTTGTACGCCAGGTTCGGCGCGTTCAGCGTGGCGTCCTCAAAGTGGTACCCCGGCTCGAGCGCGAGCCGGTGGAAGACGCTCGCCTGCTCCTCGATCACAAAGTAGCTCTCCCACGGGTCGCGGTGCACGGCGTACGTGTTGATGAAGCGGCGGTACCGCAGGCCGTCGTCGGGGACCGCGACGCCGTCGCTCGGCCGCGTGCCGGTGCCCACGTAGTTGTTGACCAGCTTGGCCGTCGAGAGGAAGCGCGCCATCGCCACGTCGTTGGGCGCCTCGTGCGAGATCTCCGTCGCCTGGCCCGTGTAGTTGAGCTTGGAGAGGTCGTCGTACGCGTAGCAGTGGCACTTGGACCGGATCTTGTTGGTCTGGTCGCCCTCGTGCAGCCCGGGGCGCAGGTCGACCTGCATCATCTCCACGTCGTCGTCGTGCCAGCGGAAGCAGCGCGACGAGCAGATGTCGCGCCAGAAGGCGACGGCCTCCGCGCCCGCGATCGAGTCGGGCATGTGCTCGTAGCCCCCAGCGCCCGCGGGCCAAAAGTGCGGCCGGTGCCCCATGTACGCGGGCAGGTCGTAGACGCCCAGCAGCATCGACGCCGCCTTGGTGTCGTCCTGCTGCCAGCCCGAGACGAGGTGCGCCGCGTGCGCATTGTACGCGGGCGCGTTGACGTACCGGATCACGCCGTCGTCCTTGCCCTTGACCCAGAGGTAGCCCCTCTCGAGCGTGCTGCGCCCGCGCGTGAGCACGGTGTGGGCTTTATACATGACCGCGGAGGGGATGGGGGTTGTGGCGCGCGCGCGAAGCGAGATGTCGCTCCAGCCCGACATGGCCGTGCCCTCGTTCCTGCAGGGCGTGTGGGGAAAACCTTGCAACTTGTAAGGAGGAATGTGGGCAGGGAAGTGTGTGTGTGCGTGTGCGGGTTCAAGAATGCGGTTGTTCACTTGTTCGAATCCTCAGTAAAACAGCTGCACGAACAGCTCTCAAAGTCGAGGCGCGGCGGCGGCGGCGGCGGCGGCGGCGGGGGTGGCGGCGAGGGCGGAAAGGGCGAGGGCGAGGGCGGTGGCTCGGGTGGCGACGGCGGCGGGCCGACCCCACCGACGTCCCTGGGCGGCGGCGGCGGCGGCGACGGAAAGTCGATGTTGATGGACGCCGAGAGTCGACGACGACCCGTGGCGGAGTCGTAGGAGAACGGGCTGTAGTAGACGATCGGGCGCGCGGGGCCGCAGCGCGTGCTCTGCGCAACAGAGGTGGTAAGCATCATTGTGTGCGTCATCCACAGTAAGATGTGCGTGTTGCGTGTTTCTGACTAATTATGCAATCGCACCTGCGTGCCGTAGCCGCACATGTTCGAGACCGCGCCGGGCCCGCCGTCGTGGCAGCGCGTGTCCACGACCAAGTTGCCGGTGGAGCCGGCGTTGGTCTTGATGCTGAGGTCGTACCGCTCGTCGGTGTGGTGCGCCGTAGGTGGGTCCTGGGTGTCCACCCAGCACGAGTCGCGGCACCCGCCGTCGAAATTGTCGCCCACGCGCGAGCACTGCGTGTCGGTGGTCGCGTCCAGCGTTCGCGGGTTGCACGAACTCGTCGAGGTGCCGTAGTTGCACCCAAAGGCGGAGTCGTCGCCGACGGAGGTGGCGCGCTCAATGCTCGAGAAGCGCACGGAAGCGGAGCCGTGCCCGCCGTCGGAGCACTTGATGACGCTGCCACTAGGCGGTGTGGCGGCGCACAACCCGTTGGTGCGCTTCTCGGTGATCTGCGCCTGGCTGCCAGAGCAGTCGAGCAGCCACAATCCGGCGCTGTTGGGGTCCGGGTACAGGTACGCCGTGCAGTTGTTCATGTAGCCGTTGAAGGAGCCAGGCGGCGGCGGCGGGGGTGGCGGCGACTGGGGCATCGGCGGCGGTGGCGCCGGACTGGTCTCGTTGGTGACGCCCTGAAACGCCTCGGAGGTGATCTCCTGCGCCGTGCGCGGGAACAGGTGCACCTGGCAGTCGGTGGCGTCGGTGCCAAGGCCGCAGTTGGTCGTCTGGCCCACGCTCGTGTAGAGCGGATCGTCGGCGAAGGTCTCGGAGCCGAAGCCGCCGTCCTCGCAGACGCCGTTGCTAGCCGTCGCGCACGAGTCGTCGCTCACAATGGTGCGCGTGTGCTCGCGGAAGCCGCACTGCGCGCACTGCGTCGCGTACGGGCACACGGTGGGCAGCCAGGAGCCCTTGCCGCCGTCGCGGCACTTGGTGTCGCCCGCGGCCAGGCCCTGGCACGTGTTCTGACACTCGGAGAAGGGCGCGTGCGGCGGCAACGGCGGCGCGGGCGAGGGCGTAGGCGAGGGCGCGCTCGGCGGCACGGAGGGCGACTCGACCATCCCCGTGACCGTGAAGGCGCGCAGCATCGACAGGTGTTCCGCGGCGCAGTTGCGCGCGCACGCCTGCTCGCCGTCGTTCTCGCCGGGGCACGACAGCATGCGGTGGCTCGAGCGCAACGCCAAGTCGATCGTGTGCACGTTGGTCACGCGCTTGACGAGCGCCGACACCTGGCCCTGCTCGACGTCGAAGACGCCCTCGCCGCCGCCGCCCACGACGTGCTCGCCGTCCTTGTACGCCGCGTACGTGTGGTAGTCCTCGGTGTACGTGATGGGCGGCGGCGGCGGGAAGGTGTGGGCCAGCACCGGCCGGTTGGCGCACGCGCAGTACGGCAGCTGCGAGAACTTGCACCGGCGCGGGTTGGACGCGTTGAACTCGGCGAGCATGTCGGGCAGCAGGTCGTGGAACAGCCCGCCGTTGGCGCCGCCGTAGCTGCAGCCCTGCGAGCAAGGCAACGGGCGGTGAGGGGCAGTGCAGGCGGTTGGCCAACGGGCGCGCACGGGCGCACCCGGAAGCAGCCGTCGTCGAGGTCGAGGCCCTCGCACGGCGCAAACGAGACGCGCAGCACGTCGGCCGTGCCGTGCTGCGCGGCGTAGTCGGAGACGATGCCCTTGCACGTGGCGTACGAGACGAGCTCGCAGTCCTCGTCGTAGTCCGACTCGAGTGCGCCATCGCGCTGCACAAAGTAGGGCGCGGGCGGCGGCGGCGGCGGCGGCGGCTTGGGCGCCTTGGCCGAAAACCCAAACGGGGGCGGCGGCGCAAACGGCGGAGCCGGCGGCGAGGGCGGCGCGAGCGCGCACACCTGTGGAAAAAAAAACTTCTAACTTGTGGCGAAGGGGTGTGGGCAAAGGGTGCGTGTGCGCGTGTGCGGGTTTGAGAATGCGTTTTTACCTTGTCGTACGTGTTCTGGATGTCGCGGTGCAGCGCGGTCGGGCACTCCCTGCGCACGGCAAGGCGCGTAGAGGGGGTGAGCGCAGTAGCCGAGGTGATTTGTTGAGGGCAACGTCGCACCGAAGCAGAAAGTCGAGGCACGAGTCCTGCGCGCAGCCCTGGCTCGGGCACTCGGTGAAGCCGTCGTCCTGTGGCAAAGAGGGCGAGTGCTCGGGTGAGCGTGTGAGCAAGCGGCGGTTCCTGAGGCTTTGAGCGCACCTGGCCGCCCGCGTGCGACTCGCCGTTGCAAGAATGCCAGCAGACCTTTTCGCAAAAGGGCACGACCTGGCCATAGCCGGCGATCGGTTGGTACTTGCCGAGGCTCTTGGCAATGGCCATGCAGATCTCGCGGTGCTGCACGCCCTCGAGCCCGCCCTCGCAGATGGCCACGACGCGCGGCCGCACCTCCTTGCGCACGTAGATCTCGAGCGAGGCGCGCTTGAGCGCGGGAGGCGGAGGCGGGGCCCGCGTTGGGTCGTAAAAGTGCGGCGTCTGCGCGCCCGGCGGCGGCGGCGGCGCCGCCGCGGCGGCCACGGTCAACAGCCCACTTGCTTGCTTTGAGTCGCACGGCTTGATGTGCGCGTACATGTGCGCGCGCGGGCCGAGGCCCGAGGCGATCAGGATGCACCGGCTCTCGCCCTTGCGGTAGATGAGCGTGCTCGCGTCCTCGGTCGGCCAGTGCATGTGCACGTCACCCGCGTCGGTTGAGGGGCTGGCTCCCCAAAACGCGACCACGCCCTGCTGGCGCGCGAACGCGAGCATGGACATCGCCTCCACGATCGTGCGCGGCAGCGGCAGCCCGCCCGCGCCGGGCGCCGGGTAGTTGAGGTCCGGAACCTGGGCGGCCATCGCGGCCGCGTCGGCGTGCGTGATCAGCCGCGCGTCGTCGCGCGTGCTGGGGAGGCCCACGCAGAGCGGGTCTGGTAATGGTCAAGGGTGCGTGGTCAGGTGGAGGGCGCGTGTGGCGTTCGACGGCGTTGGCGCACTGTCGAGCCCGGGCGCGGTGGCGGAGCACTGGCGCTCCGACTCGATCTGGCGCGTGTAGAGCTCTGCGAGGCGCGGTCGCGTGGTGAGTGGGTGGCGCAGTTGGGCCAGGGTGCGGAGGGAGGTGGGCACGCAAGTCGCGCACCGACGCCAAAGTCCTCAATCTTGCACGCGCCCGCGCTCTGAGCAGGCAAGGGCGGGCGTGAGGAGGTCCACGGTGTAGTGGCGATGGTGGGCAAGCGGGCGCACCTTGAGCAGGTAGCACCACCCCGTTTTGTCGACGTACGAGAAGGGCGCGGCGCGCTTAAAGGCGAAGGCCTTGCAGATCGCGTCGGGGTGCGCGTCGTCCAGCTGCGCAGTGGCCTCGCAGAGCGCCTCGCACGAGGCCTGGGTGACGCCCGGGATGCCCCCCTTGCCGTAAAACTCCATGATCTCGGCGGTGATGAGCTCGTCGGTCATGCGCACGTTGTACTCGCGGCGCTGCATCAGCCGGCGGCCGTAGTCTGGAACTTCGGTGTTGACAGGCGCGGCGCTGACGCCCGCGCGCGTTGTTTGCGGCCGCGACACGGCGGCCGCGTACAAGGCGGCGGCCTCCTCGTCCACCACCGCATTGTCGGTGCCCGCAACGTAGATCTCCTGCTTGGCGGTCGCGAGCAGGTCGCGCAGGATGGGGTTGTTCTCGCCCAGCGCGTCGATCAGCGCCTCGGTGCCGCGCATCGCGCCCGCGGTGTCGTCGGCCCACTGCGCGCGATCGGTCTTGCGCGGCGCCTCGTACGTTTCCAGGTCGCCCAGCCGCTGGCGCTGCCGCCACAGGCTGGACGCGCCCGCCGTGTCGTGCGCGACGCGCACGGGCGGCGGTGGCGGG
>Ga0209666_1000197_pt1 | contig 48240 bp, 30 predicted proteins | sample SaaInlV_125m_DNA_FD_184679 | JGI IMG/M metagenome (GOLD analysis project Ga0209666, IMG submission 184679) | Marine microbial communities from expanding oxygen minimum zones in the Saanich Inlet - Saanich Inlet SI037_S3LV_10m_DNA (SPAdes)... | ecosystem: Environmental > Aquatic > Marine >...
TCCAGCTCCGGCCGTCGGCAACGCACCGACTGGTACCCGATCAGAACCATCGCGTGCACCGTCTCGTGCGCCACCGGCACGCCGCCCATCTCGCGCAGGCGGTAAAAGAGCCGCGTCGGGTCGGTCGAGCACTTGTGCACGTCCGTGTAGCTCACCCCGCCTCCTCCACCCCCCGCGCACGTCGTCAAGAACACCCACTCCGCGTTCGAGCTGTCGGACACCGTACCCGATGTCGGGCTTGTGCCAATCTCCACCTCCCAGCTCGCATCGTCTATCACCACCGCCGCATCGCTCGAGTGGCTCTGCACAATCACCTGCATCGTGATATCGTGCTCCGCCTCTGTCGATGACACCGCGACTTCTAGCTGTACCCACCCCGACGCAGACTCTGGCGCGTCGCTCGATGACGTGTACGCCGACGCATCCACGTCGCAGCGATGCGTGTTGGTCGTCGACTCACCCGCCACACTCAAGTTCGTCATCGCGTCGTGATAAGTCATCGACACCGGGATATCCTGCGCAACCACTGGAGCGTCATGGGGAAGTTTTGACACCACCAGCGCCACCGTCGATGACCCCTTCGCGCAACGCACCCATGCCCGCGCGATATGCACGGCTCCCGGCACCATCGACGCCATCGCGCCGTTCTCTGCCTTCAGAGAAGCCGTGTCGTTCACCTTCACAAACCCCATGCGCGCCGCCGAGCTCGGACCCGTCTCCCCGTCGTCCCTCCCGGACGACACCTGGCTCAGGGTGATTCCCCGCGCTCTTGGGTACACAGGATCGCAACTGGTCAGCGCACCGACCTTGTGGAGTATGCCGCTCAGCTCATCCGTTGTCGCGTTATAACCGATGTTCATATCCTCCAACGTCTCCGGGGTGTACAGGCACAGATCCCAAAACCTCGGCTCTGAGGGGTTCGCGCCTTCGGGGTAAGCTGGAAATTTCCTGTAGGTGATGGTCTCCGTCTGTACCGTGCGCATGACCCCGTTCCTGTTCGACCGCATCTCCCACAGCTCCATCCCGCCGTTCGCCATGAGAAGCTGCGCCGATGCCGCACCGCCGCTCTCGGCCGCGCTCTTCGCACAACTCACCGCCGATCCCGGCGCCGCGTCGGGTTCGCACCGAGAGATGCCGCACGGCACGGGGATGACTTGCGGACACTTTTCTCGAAGCTCGTTTGTCAACATGTTAGAAAAGAGCCATCCGGCGTCTCTGGCGAAGTCGTTGGCGCTGGAATCGGAAGAGTTGACGAAACAAAACGGTCCGCTCGGGACGAGCCGCGGGCCCAAGAAGCCTGCCTCCGGAACCGACCGACAATAGTTGTGCCCGCCGACCGGATCTTCGCCGTCGTCGAACGGACCCGGCCTCGAGACGTTGCCGCGAATACCGAAAGGATCCGGTGCCATGTAGTGCAGCAAGTCTTGAGCCTGGTGATTGTAAGTTTGGGAGCCGTCGCCGTAAAAGGTTGATTGGGAGTTCGAACGCAACTCAATCTCGACGTCTTGGAAACCAGCGGTGCACGCCTCGAAGACATCCGCCCACGGCATGCACTCCATGCCGTTGACCGTCGTGCTCTTCGTCCCGCGGTAGCTCATCCCCGGGACGATCAAAGCGTTGTTACTCAGAGGAGTATGGAGCAGAGTTCGCGTGTTCGTGCTGTACCACCCGTCGCAGTAGCACTCCGTCTCCCCTCCTGCCGCGCTCGTCAGCAACGCGAACACGGAGAAAAACACGAGGCGCCCCGCTGGCACGCAAGCGTCAACGGGTGCGCGACGCATCACGAAGGACTGTGCGCGCTTCGGCGTCGCGCGACAGTACGGTACCGTGTCCCGTTCCTAAAGCTCGAGGGCCATGAAGTGATGGTCAGGCGCGCACCGGTGTTATGAGTAACGACGTTGAGAACTCCAGCGCGAGTCGTTCCCGTCGGATCTCTCCGGCGATACAATACCTCTTTTTCTTTCTTTAGCCACGACACTGTGCCCGGCGCTCTCGCACGCGACCTAACGACTGCCACGTTGAGGCGGCGCGCCACTCGACGGCACGCGCGCATCCCGAGAGGTCGAGATGCTCGGGGCGCGTTCCAGACGCGCCGGGAGCGTCTCTGCGTTCCTGCTCGCCGCACCCTCCCTGTCCCGTCGTCGCGCGTCGCCCTCGTTCGCCGACGCGCGCGCGCTCTGCTCCGAGAGCAGCCCCGGGCCCTCGCTGCGCGAGATGACGGCCGGCCTCCCGGTGTTCGTCGGCCAGACGGAGACGTCGGGACGCGGTCTGTACGCCTCGCGCGCCATCGCCTCGGGGGAGCTGATCCACGCGGCTTCCCCGATCGTCGCGCACCCCACGCTCCGCAATCTGAAAACGCACTGCTATCACTGTCTGCGCGAGCTGCGCGCGCGCCCGCGCGCCGAGTGGGTCGCGACGCACGGCGGCGGCGACGGGGGGGGGATGGCGGGGCACTTCTGCGGGCGTGCCTGCGCGCAGGCGGCGTGGGACGCGTACCACGAGCTGGAAACTGCCGCGGGGGACGCATTCGCGCCGCTCGCGCGCCGGTGCGCGTCGCACGAGGTCAAATTTCCACTCGCCGCCGCGCGTCTCGCGTTCGCCGCGGCGCAGGGCTCGGCGTCCCCGCGCGCGGCGGACGCGCTGGTGCGCGTCAACTTCCCCCCCGGGGTCGCGCCCGGGGACTGGCTCGAGGAGCACGCCATGCTGCGCGTCGCGCTGCTGCGCGGCGTGGCCGTGGCCGAGCTGGGCGCCGCGCGAGAAGAAAAAGAGAGGGGACGAAAAAACGGCGAAAAAACAAACGGCGAAACACCCGCGCGGTTCCGCTTTGACAAAAACGTCGTCAAAGAGCTGGACGCCGAGTGGTACGTCGGGGTCTTGAGCCGGATGCACCTCAACGCGTTCCGCGTGGAGATCCCACCGGCGGCATTGCCCGCGGACGTCGCCGAGGTACCTGTCGGTGACGTCCGCGACGGGCATGGAGGACACGGGCACCGCGGCCACGAGTGCGGCGGCGGCGGCGAGTGCGGCCACGCGCATCATCATCATCACTCTCTCCCAAACGCCGGCGAGCGCGAGTCGGCGGCGTCGACGACGTCTCATAGCCCGCCCGCGCGCGACTCTTTCGCGGAGGCGATGACGGCGGCGATGGCCGCCTCCGCGTCCGGGGTGGGTGCGGGCACGGCTCTGTACGGTGCGCCCTCTCTGCTCAACCACTCCTGTGACCCCAACGTGGACGTTTCGTGGGCAATCGACTCGCGCGCTTCGTTTCGCGCGGCGCGGGCAATAGAGAAGGACGAGCCGCTCACCGTCGCGTACGTCGACGCCGACGCCGGCGTCGCGGCGCGGCGCGAAAAGTTAGCCTTCGCGTACGGGTTCGAGTGCCGATGCGAGCGGTGCGTCGAGGAGACGTCGGCGGTACAGTGAGAAGTCTTCGGCTTCCGCGAGCTTCATCGTCCGTAGATTGTAGGTAGTATTAACAGTCTGACAGTAGTACATGTAGTATGACGTACGACGCGCGTTTAGTTTTTCGCGTCGACGCGTTCGACGACGACTTCAAATGCATCACCGTCTCCCCTCGCTTCGCGCTCCGTCCGGCTCCGCGGCGCCCTTCAGAGCCCGGATCTGCGCCTCCCGCGCCTCGGCGGACACAGGCGCGAGGCTCTCGCGCGCCGAGGCGGAGGCTCGCAGTTTCCGCTCCAGCTCCTCGCGGTCGGGCTGCACGTACAAGATCGTGGCGGTGCCCAACGTGAGCCAAGTCGTGGCGTACGAGGCTTTGAACGCGTTCGTGGCTTTCGCGCGCCAGGCGAAGTGCGTCGAAAGCGCCGCCGCCGCGCCGACGACGAGCAGGCCGAACTTAAGGGACACGGGCGACGAAGTCGGCCGCTCGGCGCTCGTCATGCCCACCTCACGCGCGTCGCCACACTGGAAGCGCTCGACCTGTCGTGGCGAGTTTTCGTCGCGACTGAAACGGCGCGACGAAGCACGGCTCGAGAACTCGCCAACGACTTTCAACCGGCGCTTCAGTCGTCGCGGCGCGCACCTAGGTCGCGGGCGCGCTTTCCTCGGACGCGCGCCTGCCGCGACGGTATGTCGCGCGTCTCCGACGAGTCGCCGGCCTCTCCCGCCTCGTCCGACGACCGCTCCACGTCCGAGACGGACGCGTCACCTCACGCGAGCGCGGGATCCCGAGAACGCGAGCGCGCGTCCGCGCCCGGAAACGTCCGGCTGGTCGTGTTCGACTTCGACCTGACCATTCTGCGCATCCACTCCTGGGGCGAACGCGTGCGCCCGGAGGACGTCGATCACCGCCATCTCGACCGCGACGTCGCGGATCTCGCGTTCTTCCGCGCGTTCGTGCTCGCGCTGCGCGACGCGGGCGTCCGCGTGGCTGTCGCCTCTTTCGGGCAGTACGAGGTGATCCAGAGGTACATGGACGCCGTCTTCGGCGACGGCCAAAGCGTGTTCCGCCGCGCAAACGTCAGCACGCCGAGCACGGTCGGGTTCAGGGACGGCACGAGCGTTCCGGGAGGCAAGGTGCCGCAGCTGTGCGCGCTCGTGAGCGCCGAGCTGTTCGACGGCACAGCACAAAACGAGCTCGACGAGGAGGTTTGGCGTGCCGCGACAAGCGCCGTCGCTTTTTTCGACGACGACGTGAAAAACGTCGACGGCGCCGCGCGCGCCGGGTTTGCGCGCGCCGCGCTCGTGGACGGCGACGTCGGATTCACGCGGGAGAGCTGGGAAGGGGGGCTGCGGGAAGCGGTCGGGATGGGGGGTTTCGAGGTACCGGAGGTACGGAGCGCGAGTCCGGTCAGCGCGTCGTCGAGCGGACGCTCGTAGCGCGAGCGGTCGTGGGTACGTTGAGCGCGGGACACATCTGTCGATAACACGTACACACGCATCTGTCGCGACAGTGACAAACAATCGAAATCGCGTTTCGCCGGGACGCGCACGCCGCGGTGCGCGAAAAAAAAATCTGGTCGCGGTCGTCCCACGAGAGCAGCCCGCCGGTTTTGGCAAAGCCCGAACGGGCCGTGCCGCAACACCATGCTGCGCCACGCCGCGGTATTCGCCGGGTCCGCCCTTCGGGGCGGCGCCCGCGTCGCCTCCGAGGCGCGCCAGCTCCAGCAGATCCGATATCTGAACATTCACGAGTACCAGGTACGTCCGTCGCGTCCTTCAGCCAGATCGCATCGTTGTTAAACGTCCCTCACTGACGCGCGCCCTCTCTTCTTTCACTGTTTGAACCAGGGCGCCGAGCTCATGGCCAAGCACGGCGTGCGCGTTCCCCCCGGCATCGCGTGCCACACCCCCGACGAGGTCGCCGCCGCGGCCGCGAAGCTCAGCGGAGACAGCGGAGAGGTGGTCGTGAAGAGCCAGGTGCGAACACGTCGGCGTCGTTCAAATCGCGACGTCGACGAGAACACGCGGTGACACACGCCGTTTCGTTTTCGTCTTCATCTTCGTCCCTCTCCCGTCGCCGCGCGACGCCGCGCGAGACTAGGCGCCGCTGACCCTCCGTTCCGCCCCTTCCTCGTAGGTGCTCGCCGGCGGTCGCGGCCTGGGCACGTTCAAGAGCGGTCTGAAGGGCGGCGTGCACATCGTTCCCGCCGGCGACGCGAAGGCTCTGAGCGAGAAGATGCTCGGCCAGGTTCTCGTGACGAAGCAGACGGGCGAGGCGGGCAAGCCCGTGAACGCGCTTTTGGTCGCAGAGAAGATGACGCTCGTGAACGAGATGTACTTCGCGATCCTGCTCGACCGCGCGAGCGCCGGCCCCATGGTCATCGCCTGCTCCGAGGGAGGCACGTCCATCGAGGACCTCGCGGAGAGCCACCCCGAGAAGATCATCAAGATGAAGATCGACCTCGACGCCGGATTGACGCAGGCGCAGGCGCTGGAGTTGGCCGAGGGGTTGCGCGTATCCGGCGACGCGAACGATGCGGCGAAGCAGTTGCGCGCGCTGTACGACGTGTTCGTGCAGAGCGACTGCACGATGCTGGAGGTGAACCCGCTGGCGGAGACGGACGAGAAGCTGCTGGTCGCCGCGGACGCCAAGCTCAACTTTGACGATAACGCCGAGTACCGCCAGAAGGCGCTCTTCGCGCTGCGCGACCACTCGCAGGAGGACCCGCGCGAGGTTGCCGCCGGCGCGCACGACTTGAATTACATCGGCCTGGACGGGAACATCGGGTGCATGGTGAACGGCGCCGGCCTGGCGATGGCCACCATGGACATCATCTCCCTGCACGGCGCGTCGCCCGCGAACTTCCTGGACGTCGGCGGGAACGCGTCCGAGCAGCAAGTCGTCGAGGCGTTCAAGATCCTCACCGCCGACAAGAAAGTGAAGGCGCTCCTGGTGAACATCTTCGGCGGCATCATGAAGTGCGACGTCATCGCCTCCGGGATCGTCAACGCCGCGAAGCAGGTGGGCATCCAGGTGCCGCTCATCGTGCGCCTCGAGGGCACGAACGTCGAGGCGGGGAAGGAGATCCTAAAGGCCTCGGGGATGGACATCATCGCCGCGGACGACTTGGACGACGCCGCGAAGAAAGCCGTCGCCGCGCTGGCGTGACGCCTTTTTGACGCCGGCGAAGCGAGAGAGCCGCGAGGACGTTTGTGATGCATGCGACGATACGAAGCCCTTGAGAAGTTGTGGGCGATATCGATACGACGAAACGCGCGCGAAGAAGGCGTTGAAAGCGTTGTACCCAATCGGCGTCGCTACGATGCGCGCGCTCGCGCGCTCGCTCGCGCCGGGATGGGATGCCCGTCGTCGCTCACATCCCCTTGATGCCGACGAGCTCGATGGTGAACTCGAGCACGGCATCCGGCGGGATGCGGCACTCGCCCGTGGACCCCGAGCACCCCGCGCCCTTGGCGCCGTACCCCAGCGCGGGGGGGATGAGCACCCTGCGTGATCCGCCGATCTTCATGGGAGGCATGGAGTCCCCGGACCCCATGACGGCCATGTCCCAGCCCTTGATGACTTCGCCGGAGCCTCCGGAGAAGACGAAAAATTTAGCGAAATCAACTTTCTTCCCGTCCACGTCCAGCTGGTAGTTCACCTTCAGCACGTCGCCCTCGAACGGCTCGGCGCCGGTGCCGAGCTTGATGTCCGCGTACCGGATGCCCTCCGGCCCGTCCTTGAAGTCGACGTCCGCGCGCGCCGGGCGCGCCAGCGGCGCGGCGAGCGCCAGGCCTAGCGTACCCGAGACGAAGCCGCGTCGCGCCATCTTATCTTTCCCGGCCGGGCGAGCGGCCGCGGGCCCGCGCTCGCGGCGCGTCGACGCCGAGGCGGAGACACGGACGGGCGCGGCGAGGTACGCGGCGCGAAGTGCGGCGTGAGGCATCGAGAACGCGGGGAGAGGAAAAGTCTCGGAAGCGCGTGTGGCGATCGCGGATGCGATGTGGCGAGACACGAAAAGTCGCCGTGCGTTTTTCTTCGAGAATGAACACGAACATTAAAAATGGAAAACGAACGCGTCGTCGCGTCTTCGCGACGGCGCGTCGACACGCGCTCTCCCGACACTCACTTGGTCGCCGCCTTGTCCCCCGAGGCGGTCTTGAGCCCTTCCACGACGTTCGACTTGATGTACGAGGCGGGCCCGCCGCCCTCGAGCGCGTGCATGTGCGCGATCAAGTCGACGACGCGGTTGGAGTACCCCCACTCGTTGTCGTACCAAGAGACGAGCTTCACGAAATCTTTCGAGAGCGAGATGCCCGCCTTGGCGTCGAAGATGGACGAGCGGTCATCCCCGATGAAGTCCGCGGAGACCACTTGGTCCTCGGTGTACCCCATGATGCCCTTCAGCTCGCCGTGCTCGCAGGCGTTCTTGATGGTGGCGCAGATCTCCTCGTAGGAAGCGCCGTTCTTGAGGCGCACCGTCAAGTCGACGACGGAGACGTCCTGCGTGGGCACGCGGAACGCCATGCCGGTGAGCTTGCCGTCGAGCTGAGGAAGCACTTTGCCGACCGCCTTCGCGGCGCCCGTGCTGCTGGGGATGATGTTCGCGCCGGCGCCGCGGCCGCCGCGCCAGTCCTTCATCGAGGGGCCGTCCACGGTCTTCTGCGTCGCCGTCGTCGCGTGCACGGTGGTCATGAGGCCCTCGACGATGCCGTACTCGTCGTCGATGATCTTCGCCAGCGGCGCCAAACAGTTGGTGGTGCACGACGCGTTGGAGACGACGTTCAGGTCGGGCGTGTACTTGTCCGAGTTGACGCCCATCACGAACATGGGCGCGTCAGCGGAGGGCGCGGAGATGACCACCTTCTTCGCGCCAGCCTTGATGTGCTTCTCGGCGCCCTCGAGCGACGTGAACACGCCCGTCGACTCAACCACGAAGTCCACGCCGAGGTCGCCCCACGGGATCTGCTCGGGGTCGCGCTCGGCGAACACGGAGACGAGCTTGCCGTCCACGAAGAACTTCTCGTCCTCGCACGCCGCGGACCCGGAGAACTTGCCGTGCACGGTGTCGTACTTGAACATGTACGCCATGTAGTCCGCGGTGACGAAGGGATCGTTCACCGCCACAACCTCGACGTCGGTGCGCGCGAGGCACGCGCGCATCACGAGGCGGCCGATGCGGCCGAAGCCGTTCACGCCCACGCGGATCTTCGCGGGCGCGTCCTCGGGCTCGGCGGCGGCGCGCGCGGGCGCGGCGCGCACGGGGGCGGCGGATCTGCGCGTGGTACATGTCGCGGAGGTTGCGACGGCGCGAGGGGTCGGCGGAGAGGAGAACGGTGAGCGACGAAAAAAAGTGGCGAAACGAAAACGCGTCGCTGCAATCTCGGCGCGACACTGCCCGACTGCCGAGCCCCCCTCCGAAAGCATCTCGAGGTGCGCGAGAACGGGGCGCAGGAGTTTTCCCGCGAACGTCGGCGGCGAACCGTCGTGGGCGACGTGTGATGGACACGCGAGCGTTTCGGGCGCGTTCCGATCGCGAGGACGCGTGCGGCGGGACACGCGATCGTGGCGTCCCCGTCGTCGCGCGGAGTTGCGCGCGCGTGCGCGTCGGCGAAGCCCGTTCGCCGGCGACGCCGACGCGCTTTTCAGATGCCGAAAAAAGCGCTCTCATCTCGAAAAAGCGCGAATTTTACGACAGTGTCGGGTTCGCACCTGGCAGCCTTGGAGGCGACGCGCTTGCCCGCCATCACGGGGCGGGCGGTGAGAGACATCATGGCGGAGTGCGCGGACATTGCTGCGAGCGCGAGGTGTGTTGGGTGTGTGTGCGTGTGGAAGTGGGGACGTGCCGGGAGACGACTTGATTGTAAAAAAGCGGGGCGAAAGCAGATATTTCCGATTCCCGCGGAAGTCGCCGCCGCAGAACGCGCTGCAGGCAAATCACAAGTTCGCCGTCCGAGATCCGAAACTCGCGGAATCTCACGCGGGTTCACGACACCACGAGGCAAAAAGCGCAGCGCTTTTCTCACTTGGGCGTGCGCCCCACCCCTGGGTGCTCGGGATGGCGTCGCCTGACGAGGCGGCGTCCGGCGCCGAGCCGTTCGACGTGCGCGAGCTTCAAGGTCGAATCGACGCGGTCCTCGAGCGCGAGCACGCGTGCTGGGGCGTGCTGGTGTACTCGACCGGGCTCGGCCGCGACATCGCCGCGCACCGACCCGACACAGCGCTGGTCCCCGCGTCGAACGTGAAGCTCTTCACCGCGCTCGCGTCGCTGCTGGTGTCGCACGTCGGCCCCACGCGCGCGCTGCGCACCGCCGCGCACGTCGTGGACGTTACAGGCGACGACACGCGCGCGTCGAGTGGCGACGCGGGGAAACAACCGCCGCGTCGGCGCGCGGTGTGCGTGCACCCCTGCGGGGATCCGGGCCTCACCGCCGACCAGCTCGTCGAGCTGGTCGGCGACGCGTTGGAAGCCGCGGGCGTCTCCGCGGACGACGTAGACGCGGATCGCACGCGCCTGGGGGGTGATCCGTGGCGGGACGAGGGTGTTCCGGACACGTGGGAGGTGGGAGACCTCGCGCACGACTGGGCGGCGCCCCCCTCGCGCGCCGTGCTCGACCGCAACGTGCAAAGTCTGTGGACGCCGGGGAAGAGAAGCGAGACGGGCGGCGAGCCGCCGCGAGAGACGCCTCTCACTTCGTTCCGGGAAGCGTGCCGCGACGCCGTGCGCGACGCACAGACCTCGGGACGTGCCGCCGATGAGGAGAGAGCGAGAGGATACGCATTCGGTGGTCCGCGCGTCACCGCGAAGGAGACGGAGACGGAGACGGAGATACCTTGCGGCCTCACGCCGCCGGCGCCGCCGCGCCGCGCCGGCATTCGGTCGCCCCTGTTCGAGATCCCGGGAAGAGAACCTCGGTTCCCCGACGGGTGGGCGATACGCGACTCGGCGCCCGTCTCCGCGATCGCGCGCGCCGCGCTGCGCGACAGCGACAACCTGTGCGCGGAGCAGCTCCTGCGCGTCTGCGCGGGCGGGCGCGACTCCGGGCGATGGCTCACGTCGTGGAGCGCGGTGTTTTGCCGGAAGCACTGCGCTTTGACGGGCGCGTACCTCGGGACGTCTCGCGGCGAACAAAACCCGGAGCTCTCCGGGTTGGAGTTCCGGACGTCCCCGGCTCCGGCGCGCGTGCGTTTCGTTGACGGCTCGGGCCTCTCCCGGCACAACCTCGCGCCCCCTCGAGCGTTCGTGGCTCTGTTTCTGTCCGCGCTGGAGGGCGCCGCGCGCGAGCGCGAGGACGCCGTCGCCGCGCGCGACGAGCTCTCCTACGGGCCCTCCGAGCTCGGCGAGGCGCGGAAACCGTTTTCCGCGTTTCTAAACGCGCTCCCCGCCTCACCGGGCGTCTTGAATGTCACAGACGGCGACGAAAGCGGGTCGGGCACGCTTGGCTCGCGTCTGGACCATCTGCGCGGCGCGGTCCGCGCGAAAACCGGGACGATGCGCGGCGCGGCGGCGCTCAGTGGGTACTTTGTCTCGCATAAATGCGCGAGGCTCGGCGACGTTGCCTTCAGCGTCGTCGCCAACAACCACGCCTCGGCGGCGGCGGACGCCAGGCACAGGCTGCGCGACGCGCTGGACGAAATCGTGCGGCTCGTGGACCGCGCGGAGGTGATGGAGGAGGAGGAAAAACCGTCGTAGAGCAGACTCTAGCGAGAAGCTACCGGAATAGACATCTCGCTAGACTACTTTCGTAGCGAGATAACCGAGTAGAGTGATATTTATCGCGAGGCGTCGTCGTCCGCGGCTTCGCTCTCGTCCTCGCTCTCGTCCTCGCTCTCGTCCTCGCTCTCGCTCTCGTCCTCGTCGCTCTCGAACGCCGCCTCCCGCTCGTCGTCCCCGTGCACGACTTCGCGCGCGTCCTCCCGGAACACGAACGCCTGCAGGAGCGGCGCCACCTTGACCGCGCCGAGGTCCTCCAGGCACTCGCGCGCCTCCTCCTCACACGTCGCCGCGAGAAGCGCGGGCTTGCGGAGCGCGGCGACCGCCGCCGCGGCGAGCGCGAGGGGGACGAGCGATCCGAACCCGATTAATCGGTCCCACAGCAGCAGCGTCTGTTCCACGGAGAGGTACCCCGCGAACGCGCCGAAAAGCCACGGCGTCGCCAGGCGCGCCGCTGGGCACCCGATCTCGGCCAGGTGGCGACACAAGTCGGGCTCGGCGTCGAAGAGCTCCGACTCGAAGACGGCGAGGAGCCCCGGGAACGCCGGCTTTGGAAACGCGTCGTCGTCCAGCGCGTGCAGCTTTTTGAACAGCCGCGCGTAGAGGCACTTGAAGACACAGTGCGTGTCCGCGGGGTGCGGATACAGGTAGCACAGCGGCGCGATCAGACGCGCCAGGCCCTTGAACGGCACGACGCCGCTCGGCGGGTATAAAGATGTTTTTTTTTGTCGCGCGTCTCCTTTCGTTTTCGTTCCCCGCGGGACGGTTTCGCGAGCCGGCGTCGCTCCGTACACGCGCGGGTGCGGCGGGCGCTCGCCGGCGCGCGCGCACGACGCGGGCACGTCCCCGTCGCGCGCGAACGCCACCGCGACGGCGCGCAGGGTCTCTTCGAACGGGAAAAAGTGCGGGTGGTCGCAGAACGCGCGGACGTCCGAGGCGCACAACGCGTCCGTCAGCAGAAAAGTTTCCCGCGCCTCGCGGCACACGCGGTCGAAGTCACCCATTGCGAAATCGAACTGGGAGTCGGCGTCGGTTGTAGATCCCGCGCCGCGCGTTTCGCCGGCGCCGAGAGCCAGACGCCAGAGCCTGCCGCGGAGCGCGGCGGGCGCGCCGCCCCGGAGAAACGCGCGACACGCCTCACTCGTTTCGTCGTTCCAGCGCCGGGCGAGAAGCGCCTCCGCCTCGGCGGTTCTGCGCGCCGCGAACGCCGCGTGCCACGCCTCGTCCATGCCCGCCTGTCTTTGGTCGGGCGCGAGCTCGCGCAGGAACGCTCGAAGCTCCGCGCGGCGCGGGGGGGCGCCCGTCGGGAAGCCGCGCGCGAGGAACCACGGGACAATCGCCCGCGCGCTCCGTTTCGCGTCTCCTCGCGACGAAGGTTTCTCTCCGTCTTTTTCGTTCGCGTCTTCGTCGGCACGCACGGACGCGACGATCCGCAGGAGGTCGAAGTGGTCGTACGCGTGCCCCGCGACACGCGGCAACGACGCGGTGAACGCCGCGCGTTCCAAAGCCGACTCCGGCGCGTCCAGCGCGGAGGCGGAGAGCGAATCGCCGCCGTCGGTCGGTCTGTTTTTTCTGTGACCTCGTCCTCCCGCGTGAACCTCTGTCGCGTCACGCGCCGGGTCCCGACCGGGCTCCGACAGAGGCACGCCGGTCGAGGCGGAGAGATCCAAGAGTCGTGCGCGCACCTCATCGCGCCACGCGCGCCGCGCGGCGATGACGGACGACGACGTCCCCGCGGCTTCGCGCGCATCCTCCTCGTCGGACACGTCCGAGCGACTCGCGTCGTCGCGCGCGTGCGTTTCAGACGAGCCGACTCGCGCCGGGGCGGTCGAGGGCGTCGTTCGGTGCGCGCGTTCGGCGCGAGCCGCGAGGTGGTCTGGGATCCTGCTCCGCGCGTTGAAAGCGAAGTTCCGAAGCCGGTTCGCCAGCCCGGAGTCCTCCATCAGGCGTCGCACGTCGCGTTCGAAATCCGCCGCGTCCGAAAGACGCATCGCGGGCTTCACCACCGCCTCCTTCACCGCGCGGCGCACGCGCCAGTAGTCCTTGGACGCCTCCAGCATCTCCAGGACCGCGGAGACCTGAGAGTCGCGGTCGCCGGGCGTCGGCGGGGACGCAGAACCCCCGGCGGGGGGTCCGACGGCCATCGCCTCTCCCGACGTCGGCGCGGCCGAGAATGCTGGGCGCAGCTGAGCGTTCTCGGTTCGAACAAAAATCGTTGACGACAGGTGACAGGGCAAACAGTCTCATGCAGATGGACATGACAACTCGTACAAATGTATGAGCACACAGTCTGTGAATCTGAATTGTAAACCGCCTTGTAACCTCCAAAAAGTTTCCTCATGCTCGCGCGTGTCTCGCAGAACCGCCGCGCGAGGTGCTGAGAGGCAGGTCCGGCGGACATGCTCCCCGGGTCGATGAGGCGAGCCGGAACGACCGGCGAGCTCACCCCGCTGACGCTCGCGGAGGCGGGCCGCGTCGGTACCACCGATCCCGAGAGCCTCGATGGATGTCGTGAAACCGAAACCACCTCCTCGCGGTCGTCGTGGTCTCGCGCGAGCCGAGCCGCGGCGCTCGCGGCCGTGCTCGCGGTGGGCGCGATCGCCGCGCTCGCCTCCGGCGTCGGCGGTGGCGTCGCGCTCGCGAGCGCGCCGCTGGGCGCGGGCAGGAACCGCGTGCACGAGGTTGAGGAGACGCGCGAGGCGCAGACATCGGGCCTCGCACCCGAAGTCGAGCGACCGCGGCTCGGCGAGCCCGAGGCGGAGGCGGAGGAAGCGGCGGTGACCGCCGAGGGGGAGACGTTGGACGCGAACGAGGACGCCGGAGACGCGCTCGTCGAGGAGGTTGTCGAGGAGACCGTCGAGGAGGTCGTCCCCGAGGAGGCCGTCGATGAGACCGTCCCCGAGGAGACCGTCCCCGAGGAGGCCGTCCCCGAGGAGACCTTCGATGAGACCGTCCCCGAGGAGACGGTCGAGGAGGACGCCTCAGAGGAGACCGTCTCGCCGACCGAGGAGGCGCGGGAGTCTCCGGCGGAGGAGGCGTCGACGTCTCTCTCGACGTCGTCGTCTGATTCGCCGTCGTCGGCGGCGCTCGGGAGCTTCTCGTCCGCCGCGACGCGGTACTGCGCGGAGGCGTTCACGGCCCCCACGCGCGTCGGGTCTCTTTCCGAGTCGCGCATCTCGGTCACCATGAATGGCATCCTGAAGTACGCGGACCGGATCTACGTGCTGTGCACGGACATGTGCGACTCGCTGGTGATGCCGAGCGAGCTCGCCGAGAAGGTCACGTTGGTTGACGGGTACGCGATCGACGCGTGCGGCGGGTACGGCGACGACGTGCGCCACTGGGTGAAGGCGAGCCTGATGCACAAGGCTGCGATGCAGGACGCGTTCGACGCGGACCCGGAGTTGGACGTGCTCGCCATTTTGGAGCAGGACACGGAGGGTGACGGCGACGTGAACTGGTCCAACGACGACTGGGTCCGGCTCGGGAAGGCGCTCGAGCGCCAGGACTGGAACACGCTGCGTCTGTCGTACCGGCCGTACGACTTTGAGAAAGGGCGCGACGCGCGGCTTGGCAAACCCGGCGTGGCGTGCCCCGCGGAGTGCGCGTGCGACGCCCTCGCGGACAAGCTGTGCATGATGCGGAGCAGCGGGTGCGCGATGCAGTCCTCGGACGCGTACTTCGTGCACCGAAGAGCCGTCGCCGCGATGGTGCCTCAGCTCGGCGCGCGGCGGGTCATCGACTACCACGTCTTCAAGGACACGCCGAACCAGCTCTTCTTGGCGCCCGCGGTGGCGCGCCAGACGTCGTATTCGTACGGCCCGGACTACATCACCGTGGAGGACGGGAAGGAGTCCGTCAGCGTGTTCCTCGAGAAGTGCAGGCGCGAACAGGGGAAGAGGTAGACAGACTGTCCCGAAGGCGGTTTCGATGAGCGCTTTCGCTCTGAACGCGTCGGACGTACAACTGTAATGACTACGCGTTTCGTAGTCGTTTAGACGCCGGAGAGACGTCGCGACGACTTTTTGCGCGTCGTCGTCGGCGTTTCGGGGGATCCCCCACGTCACGAGCTCTCCATCGCGCCGTACTCCCCCCCGTCGCGCGCTTTCTCCCGCGCCTCCTCTTCCCGCTCCGGCCTCGACCCCTTCATGACCCCCTCCGGCATCGCCGCCGCGACGGCGGCCATCGTCGCCGCGACGGCGACGTAACTGCCCACCTTGAGTGGTTCGGGGACGGCGGCGCCGCCCCAGTAGGTGGTGGCGAGCGCGCCGGCTCGCGCAAGCAGGTTCCCCCACGAGTGTCCCGTGGCGCGCACTTCCACGTTGTACCCTTCCGGCGTGACGATCCAAGTCAGGCTCGCGGCGACGTTCGCCGCGCCTCGCGCCACCAGCGCGGCGGCGAGCATCGCCCACGTCGGCGCGCCTCCGACGAGCACAAAGGGAACGGCGCACGCGAGCGCCGTCGACCCGGCGGCGAGGAGCGTTTTTCGCGCGACGGTTCGCACGAAGACGCACGCGGCGAGTGAGCCGATCACCTCCCCGACGCACGACAGCAAGAGCGCGTCGAAGTTGTACGGGTCGCTCGCGCTGGCGCCGAGCAGACGCGGCAGGAACAGCACCACACCGTAGTACGCGAAGTGCGACGCGAAGTTGAGCGTCCAGAGGCAAGCGGTGCGGAACGCGTTGCGGTTGTCGAAGAGCTGCGCCACGGAGACGTCGCGCTCCGGCTCGGGCTCGACGGAAAAGTCGGGGTCGAGCCACACGCCGTTCGTCCGCGCCGCGCGCGTGATGATCGCCCTCGCTTCGTCCTGCCTGCCGCGCGCGGCGAGCCACGAGGGGCTCTCGTCCACGAACGGGATGCCCAGCAGGCTGACCAGGGGAGGCACCGCGGCGAGGAAGGTGAGCCACCGCCAGCCGAGCGGGTCGCGCCCGCCCGGCCCGTCCTCATCCTGCAGGCAGTGCGCGGCCATGAGGTTGAGCAGGACGCTGCCCAGGGTCCAGAAGAGCCACACCGCGCACAGCGCCAGGCCCCGGACGCGCGGCGGCGCGGTCTCCGCGAGCAGGTCGAAGGGCACGGTGAACCCGCCGATCCCGAGGCCCACCCCGAAACGCATCACCACGAGCTGCTCGACGTTCGCCGCGAAGGACGACGCGATGCCGAACGCGGAGACGAACGCGACGCCCATGGCGAACGCGGGGAGCCGCCCGTACTTGTCCGCGAACAAGCCGAACAGCGCGCACCCCACCACCTCGCCCCCGAACACCGCCGCCGCGACGGTGTCCTCCCAGAACTCCTCCAGGTGCCAGTCCTTGGTCGCCTCGACGGAGATGAACGACAGCAGGTTCACCTCGATGGAGTCCGCGGCGACGCACAGGCCGACGAAGAGGAACAGACGCCACTGGTACCACGACCACCCGAGCTCCTCGCTGAGCTCCTCCACGGTCTTGCTCCGCGCGCCGCCGACGCCGGACTTCGCCGCCGGCGACATCGCCATCGCCGCGCCTCGAAGAAGTGGCGGGTGCCGCCAAAGGGTGTTGAAACTTTTGGTCTCGCGAGTCTGCGAGTTCACTGAGCAAATTCACGGAAAACGGCGAGAACAGGCCGTAATCCGCGAGACGCGCGCGCGCCGCTGCGGGACGCGAAGCGTCCGGGGGGGTCGGTTTCGGTGCCTGTACCCGCTCTCGAGGGTTTGTGCGCACGCGGGCGAACGGGAAACCGCGATGAGACTACAACACTATGGGCCCCCGCGTCTGGGGAACGTTCGTCCGCTTCGCGAGCGCGTCGGCGCCGCAGAGCATGTGGCCGAGAATCGGACGACACCTGCCGCGGCACGCGCCGTAGAACTCGCCCTCCTCGCGATCGCCCTCCCCGGGCGTGGGCACGCCCATCCAGACCTCCGCGATGGACAGAGGCCTGAGACCGCGGAGCGCGCACTCCGCCAGCAGCTTGGGCGCGCAGCAGTCCCCGCACCCGCAAGGGAGGCTGAGGCTCGCGCGCCCCGACGAAACCTCGCCTCCGCCCGCCGCGCTCGCCTCCGCCGCCGCTTCGTCCGCCACGAAACACTCCGCGAGCGTCGCGCCGGGCGCTTCGCGACTCGAAAAACCCTTCGGGCGGTCGTCCGCCTCGCCGCGGACGAGGAGGTGGCCGAACCCGAAGGCCTCCCGGAAGTTGGGCAGGCGGTACGAGTCAAAGATCTCGGAGAGGAGCGCCGCGCTCATCGCGCGGTGTTCGTCGCGGAGCCTGCGCGCGTCTTCTCGAGCCGCGGCGAGAGCCGACTCGGTGGGCCCCGTCGCGGACGCGCGCGCCGCGCGGAGACGCGCGAGCGCGCGCTTGCCGGCGCGGCTCTCCTCCGCGAGCTCAGCTTCCAGCGTGTCGCGATCGGTCTCGTCGGTCTCGTCGGTCTCGTCGTCGTCGTCGTCGTAGTCGTTCGTTTTCGTCTTCGACTCGGCGGCGGCGCGCCGCCGCTCGCGCCGCGCGTTCCTGGCTTCCTTTACCCGCTCCGCGGCTTCGCGGATCTGCCCGTCCCACGTTTCCCGCTCAGCGCTGAGGCGGGTCTCCAGCGCCGCGACCGCCTCGCGCCGCGCGCGCGCGGCGGCGGTGGCGGCGGCGATCTTCGCGTGCTCGCCGACGTAGCGCGGCGCGTCGTGCGTCAGCGCGCACAGCGGCGGCGCCCAGCCCGGGACGCGCCACTCGCCGTAGAGCTGCCCGGAGAACGCCTTGAGCACGACGATCTCGGCTTTTTCGGGCTCGGTCGTCCCGCGAGTCGCTGCCCGAGGCGCGTCGGTCTCGCGGGTCGCGGGAGACTCCGCGCGCGTCGTGGCGGCGCGCTCGGCGAGCAAGACGCCGAGCATCTTGCCTCCGCCCGGCTCGTACATCTTCTCGACGCCGAAGCGCGGGTCAGGGACGTCTCGGTCGAAGTCGAGACGGCCGGCGGCGCGAATGCGGTCCATCAGAGCGCGCGCCTCCGCCTCCGCCGCGGCGTCGCGCTCCAACCTGTGCGTCTCCGCGCACCGGCGGCAGAAACCCCGCGCGGCCTCCCGGGGATGTTTATCCTCGCCGATGACGGCGGATCTGCGTCGGGACTCGCGCTTTGTCCTCCGCGCCTGGCCGGAGGACGCGAGCGCGCGCGGGGCGCGACGACACTTAGACGGAGGCGCGCGCAGGAACGCCATCACGCGCCGGAGCGCCCCCACGGGCGCCGAACGCGGAGCCATCGGCGCCGTCGACACTGGCGGTGCGTGGTCACTCTCGCCACCGCCGACGAGAGTCGTATCCGCTGTCGGAACTCCCGAGGCGGTTTCGCGGCGTCGAGAAAACGCTCGCGAACGCTTCGCGCGTCGCACAACGACAGACGCGCTTCGCTACCCCGCCCCACGCCGCATCAGTCGACGATGAAGGTGCTCATCAAGCCCCGGCTGCAGAAAGACAAGTGGAGCGTGTACTGGAAGACGTCCATGGCGACGCGCACGTTGTCGCTGGACAGCTTCGAGCTCGACGTGGACCCTGAAAAGGTGACAGGCAAGCAACTGCGCGCCACCGTCGCGGAGGCTATCGGGTTTCAGCCGGAAAAGACCTTGTGCCGCCTCGAGGGTTTCGTCGAGCCGTGGGAACTCGCGTGCGTCCCCCCGCTTGTCTCTCCGCGCGCGCAGGCGTCGCCGCGCGCGTCCCCGGGTCCCGCCGAGGCGCGCTCGCTTCGAAGCGTCGAGGCGAAAAATACCGCGACCGCTCGACTTCCTCCGCCGCGCGAAGTAACGGCGCCGACCGTTCTCGTCGAGTGACCATCCCGGAAGACGCTGACTCGAACCGCTCTCCCTCGTCCTCCTCGCCCGTTCACGCGTCTCCCGTAAACGCGCGCCCACCGCGCTGTCTCTCTGCGCTTCGGCGTCGTCGAAGCATGTACAAAGGCCGCGAGCTTGACGACGACAAGACCTTGCGCGAACTCGGCGTCACGGAGGAAGGCGCCGCCATCGTCACCGTGCGCAAAGTGCTCATCGCCGAGGGCTGGAAAATCATCCAGGAGGACGACGAGGATTCCGACACGGAGGAGGACGACTTCTAAACGCGCGCGAGCGCACCCGCGCGCGAAAAGCACGTTCGGCGGGGACGAAGCGGTTAGGCTCGAGCGTCGCGACGACATCCCCGCGCGCGCGCATCCGCTTCTTCCTTCTTTTGTGCATAAAAAATGAAACGAGTCCCTCACTGCCCGTACCCGTCCGAGAAGCTCGGCGCGCCGCCTGCTTCGCCCGCCTCGGCGACGACCGGTTCCGAAGACGCCTCCTCCACCATGGTCGTCTCCGCGACCGGCTCCGCGGGCGGTTGGAACGCCACCACCTGCGACGTCGCCGCGTCGAGTTGCTCTCGGTCCATCAGCCTGAGGAACTCGTCGAGCTTCGCCGCCGCCGCGATGGTCGCCTTCTTGCTGAACCGGCTGTACTCCGCCGCCTTCGCGCCGGACACGGGCACGCCCTGCATGGCCTCGAAGTACTTGTTGTAGTCCACCTTCTCGAGGAGCTCCAGGAAGTCGAACGCCATCTGCTTCGCCCTCTCTTCGTCCTTCCCCGATAAGTACGCGGCGGCGGCGAATAAGTTCCCGCGCGCGTCGTTTTGACGCGCGATCTGGTTCACCACGACGGAGAGGTCGTCCCAGTACCCGTTCTCCGCGAGGTCCGTGGCTTGTTTCAGGAGCTCGCGGATCTTCACCAAGGGCACGAGGTAGAAAAACAGGGGCTTGGACGGCGCGGAGGACTCGTCGCTGATCTGCGACAGACCCGCGAACACCGCCGTTCCGAAAAGCCCGATGGCCAGACGCCTGTTCACGGTGTTCTGCTCCTCCTCGGTCATGCCCTGCAGCTCGCCGCTCTCCGAGGGCTGGTCGCGCACCAGGAACTCCATACCGTCCTTGAGCCACGCGTCCCCGGGCTTCGTGGAGGTGCCGAAAAGCGTCTCGCGGCCGCCGACGCCGTCGATGCGGGACTTCCCCTTCGCGGGGGTCTGCCGCGACAGATCCTCCGCGGGCGCGGCCGCGGACTCCTTGAGCTCCGACCGGAGCTTCTCAGCCTCCGCCTCCGCGGCGGCCAGCTTCGCCATCATGTCCGCCATGCTCGTCTCGGACATGTCCTACGGGTTCGGGAGAGGTGAAGACGCGTCTGAGGTGAGTCACGGAAACGCGATCGGGTGGCAGGAATCGGACGCGCGGGTGCGTACATCGTCGGACGCGCGGCACGGCGCGGGCCCGCGCGCGGTGCTCCGCTTCGCGACGCTCGCGGTCGTCCTGACGACGGGACCGGGCGCGATGGCGTTGGCGGCGAGGGCGAACGACATGGTTCAGCGGCGCGCACTGAGCTGGTGACGTGTCGCGGATAGACTGCAGATAAAACTTGAGAGAAGCTTGGAGTTGACGTGCCAAACGACGCTGGTGCCTATCCATTTTCGCCGCGCACGCGCACGGCGTGGAGCGTGCCGTACGGCTCTCTTCCGAATGGCCTCGGCGCTTCGCGGCTGCGCCATCTGCCCGCGACTCGGTCTCCGCGCGACGCACCGCCGTTCGCGCGCCCGCCCCGCGACGCGGTGCATGAGCGACGCCACCGCCGGTGCCTCGACCGAGGAAGATGCGCCCGCCGCCGCCGCCAAGCCCGAGGACGCGCACCCGGTCGCGGCCGGCAAGCGGTACCACGGCGCGAAGCTCATGATGGAGGATTCCGTGTTCGCGGAGCTTTCGCTGGCGGAGGCGGCGCAGAAGGTGCAGGGCGTCCGCGTGCGGCAGCACGTCAACCCCCTGAAGGCGTCGCTCCAGACGCAGGCGCCCGCGCCCGAGTGGCGCGACGTCTTCGCGGACGTCGCCAAGCCGCTGGTGGTGGACATCGGGTGCGGCGGCGGTCGTTTCGACCTGATGTTCGCGAAGCGCCACCCGGAGCTGAACGTGCTGGGCGTCGACATCCGCGCGCCGCTGGTGGACCGAGGCAACGCCTGGGGCGAGGTGGCGGGCATCGTGGACAACGTGCACTTCGCCGAGTGCAACGCGACGGTGAGCATCGGCGCGTGGCTCAAGAGTTACGCCGCGCTCGGCGACGCGTCGCGCGTCGACATGGTCACCATCCAGTTCCCCGACCCGCACTTCAAGAAGAGGCACCACAAGCGACGCGTCGTGCAGGCGGCGCTCGTGCGCGCGGTCGCGCAGGGGCTCGAGCCGGGCGCGAGGGTGTTCCTGCAGAGCGACGTGCGCGAGGTGTCCGAGGACATGCGCGCGAAATTCGAAACCTTCGGCGCGCACCTCTTCCGCCTCGACGACGCGCTGCACGGGCCCGAGACGGCGCCCGAAGTCGCGGAGACCAACCGGGCGCGCGCCAGGGAAGCCGCCGCGGCGGCGTTCGAGGAGGACGAGCGCGCGCGCGTGAACCGCGAGCGGGCGGAGGCGAACGGGTTCCCGGGGCGCGCGTTCGCGGGCGACGCGAAGCGTCGTTCGGCGGGCGACGACGCGCCGGCGGAGGCGGCGGAGGCGGCGGAGGCGGATCCCGACGCCGAGGCGGGGGAGGCGGAGGACTCGTGGGTCTCAGCCTGGGCGCAGGCCGGCGACCGCGAGGGCTGGCTGGACGAGAACCCGTTGGGCGTCCCCACGGAGCGCGAGTGCCAGACGGTGGACTCGGGGGGGCGGTGCTACCGCGTCATGTTGGTCAGGAACGACGTCGCGGCGTGACGACGAGAGTGCAGCGTTGGCAAGTTGTGGCAGCCGTTTTTCTGGACGTCATGACCGTTGCTTCACTTTTTCTTGCCGCCGGAACCATTCGCGTGTCGTAGCTTTCGTTCGTCTCGGACTCGCCACCGACACAGCGCGGCGCGGCGGTATCCGTGCGGTACGCGCCCTCCGCGTCTCGGTTTCCTTCCCCGCGACCCCTCTGTCTCTTCGCGCGCGCCTCGGCGTCGGGTCCCGCCCCTGACCGCCTCTCCGTCCCCGCGCGCGATCGGTCCCGAAACGAAAAACCGCAGGCGTCGAGGCGATGGAGATGGAGACGGAGGCGGGCGGACGCGTCGCCGCGAAGGAGAACGTGGATCCCGTCGCGAACCGAGGCGCGATCTCGCCGGAAATGGACGCGCACGAAGAGAAGGAGCTCCCCGTGACCGTCGCGCTGATGGTGCGGCCCCTGGTGGGCGCGGAGCTCGTCGACGGATGCCGCGAGTGCGTCAGCGTGCACGCCACCGAGCCGTCCGTGTCGCTCGTCTCGGAGCACAAGTTCACGTACGACCACGTTTACCACGGGTCGGGGGCTTCCGAGAAGGCGCTGTACGCGCAGTGCGTCGAGCCCCTGGTCAGGGGGCTCCTCGGCGGCTACAACGCCACGGTGCTCGCGTACGGCCAGACGGGTTCGGGCAAGACCTTCACGATGGGCACGGCGCGCGACGCGTCGCGCGATTTCGCGTCGGAAACCGAGCGCGAACCTCTGGGCGTGATTCCCCGCGTCATGCGCACGCTGTTCGAGCGCGTCGCGGCGCTTCCCGGCGACACCTCCGTCGCGATCAAGGTGGGGTTCATCGAGATCCACAAGGAGGAGATCCGCGACCTGTTGCGCCCGAAGAGCGCGGTGACCCTCCGCGACGCGCCCGACGGCGGCGGCGTCGCGCTCGTCGGCGCGCGCGAGAAGGAGGTGCGCACGATCGAGGAGATGGCCAAGGCGCTCCGCGACGGGTCGAACGCGCGCGCTACCGCGGCGACCGGCATGAACGACCGGTCGTCGCGCTCGCACGCCATATTCACCATCCACGTCGAGACGGTGTCCGCCGGAGCGGACGCGCCCGGCGACGTGACCCGCGCGAAGATGCACCTCGTGGACCTCGCCGGCTCCGAGCGCGCGAAGCGCACGAAGGCGGAGGGCGCGCGTCTGCAGGAGGGCATCCAGATCAACAAAGGCTTGCTCGCCCTCGGGAACGTCATCAGCGCGCTCGGGGATGACAAGCGGCGACGCGCGAAGGGCGCGCACGTGCCCTATCGCGACTCCAAACTCACGCGCCTGCTGCAGGACTCGCTCGGCGGGAACTCGCGCACGGTGATGGTGGCGTGCATTTCCCCCGCGGACGCGAACCTGGACGAGACCCTGAACACGCTCAAGTACGCGAACAGGGCGAGGAACATCGTGAACACGCCCACCGTGACGTTCGACGAGAACTCGCCCAACGCCGCGCTGCGGGTTGCCAAACTGCGAAGGGCGCTCGCGGCGGCGCGGTCGGAGATTGCGCACCTGAAACTCAAAGGCGCGGGCGCGCTCGGATCCGGCGGTGGAGGCGCGTTCGAGAGTTTCGGCGGACTCGGGAGCGGAGACACCGACGTCTCCGCGAAACTCGACGCCATGGAGGCTCGCGCGATGCTCGCCGAGGCGGAGGCGTCGCGCCTGCGCGCCGACTTGAAATCCGCCGAGGAAAACGCCGCGGCGTCGGCGGCGGCGGAACTCGCCGCCGGCGTCGAGCGCGACGTGTTGGCCTTGAAGCTCCAGGACGCGGGCGTTTCCGCTGAGGAGGACCACGGCGGCTCGAACGTGATCCGCGGCTACTTGAGCACGATTCAGTCTCTGCGCAACGAGCAGAGCCGGCTGAAGAACCAGCTCAGAGCCGCGCGGGAGGGACGCGCCGACCCGTACGCCGAGGACCCCGCCGCGTCGTACGACCTGGACGACGAGCCCGCGTTCGACGACGAGCCGGAGGATCTCGAGGCCATCGACGACGAGGAGGAGCTGGAAGAGGACGCCGAGGGGGACGACCTGCAGGCAGAGCTCGACGACGTCGAACGCACCTTGCAGGCCAAGGAAGCGCGCATGCGCGCGATGTCGTCGCAAGCCGCGGAGATGCAGGCGGAGGTGGACGCCGCCATCGCGCGCGGCGGCGGCGGCGCGGCGGCGGCGGCGGGCGCCGCCTCCGCGCAGCAGGACGTCGACGTGGAGGTGGTCCGCGAGAAGTACGGCCGCCTGCTGAAGAGCCTCGAGACGGAGAAGCTCGAGATCGCCGCCGAGCGCGACAGACTGCTTGCGGCGCTCTCCGCGGCGGCGAAGAACGGCGCCGACGCTCGCAAAGCCGCGGAGGTGAAGACGCGCGGTCGTCTTTTGGAGCTCGAGCAGCGCCTGAAGGAGGTTTCGAAACTCGCCGCGAAACACAAGGACGCGGCGCGTCTGCGCGAGAAGAGCGACATGGCCGCGAAGGCGCTGCAGGCGGACATCCAGCGTCTGCGCGCGGCGCGCGTCGAGCTCGTGCGCCGCATGGAGCGCGCCACCAAGGAGGGCATCGCCAAGCAGCGCGAGTCGGAGCGCGCGCTGCAGCAGGCGAAGAAGGAGGGACGGCGCCACGCGCTCGCCGCGCGCAAGGCGCAGAGCGCCGTGGACCGCCAGGCGGCTGTGCTTCGCCGGAAGACCGAAGAGGCGTCGAACGCGCGAGAGCAGCTCAGGGCGTTGCAGGCGGCTGCCAAGGCGAACAGGCGGAAACACGCGCCGGGGGCCAGAGATGTCGACGCCGAGACGGCGGCGGCGCCCGTCGCGTCGCGCCCAGAGATCTCCGTCGCCGCGCCCGCGCCCGTCGCCGCGGCGGTGGCGAGCGTGGAGGCGGTTTATAAAAACGACGCTGCCGGGCCGGGCACGGGTCTCGGCCTGAACGCGCGGAAGCAGTGGCTCGAGGCTGAGCTCGTCGCCTCGGTCGAACGCGCCGAGCTCAGAGCGGCGCTCGAGGAGTCCCTCGCGCGACGCGCCGCGCTCGGGCGCCGCCTTCCGCGCCTCGCGTCCCCCGGGCCTTCTTCCGAAAAGGACGCGCCTTCCCCGGAGAGCCGCGCGGAGGTTGACGCGGCGGCGGAGATGCGCGCGGTCACTGAACAGATCGCAACGCTTCAGGAACGCCTGTACCGATCGGAGGCGCGCGAAGAGCAGCGGGGAGGGGCGCGGCGGTGGTCCCGCGTCCGGTCGCTGGGCGAAGCGAGGTCTCTGCTGACCATCCTCTTCAACTCGGCGGCGGCGGCTAGGCGCGCGGGCGCGTCGGGGTTGTCTTTCGGCGCCGCGGACGTCGGCGACTCGGCGCGACGTTCGACGAAGGAGCCGACGCGCCTCGAGACGACCGCGGACGGCGTCGCCCCGCCCCCGGCCCGAGACGCCCTCGCGCGAACGCCCTCGGTGGTCCGAGAGGCGGACGCGGTGCTTCGCGCGCTGAAGAAAAAGTCGGCGCCCGTCCGCGAGAAGCGGAAGAAAGCGACGCGCCCCGCGTGGCAAGACGTCGGCCCTGCCACTCTGTTGCCTCCCCCGAGCGAGGAAAAACGCGCCAAGTCGCCGGAACACGCGTCGGTCGCCGCCGCCGCCGCGCTCGGGTCGGGGTCGAGCCCCGCGACGTCGGCGTCGAGCGCTTCCGAGTCGGCGTCGGACGACTCCGAGGTGAGCTCGACGAGCGCGAGCGCGAGCGCGTCCCTGTCTCTGTCCCTTTCCACGCCGGCGGCGGAGAAGCCCGATGAGCGTTCGAAATCGCTTTTGGAACTCATCAGCACGTGTCGCGACGCGAGACGGCGCGCCGAGGGCCTGCTCGATGGCAGCGCCGCGAAGGCGAGGAGCCCGCTCGGCGACGTCTCCAACGGAGCCGAGTCAGAGACGGTCTCGGAGACGGTCCATCCCAAACGTTTGTTGACGTTTGGCGTCTCGGGACTCCGCGACGGCGCCGATTGCGTGGAACGCACGCCGGGCCAGCTTTAGGTCTATCGAACGGTCGATGTATCAGCGTATAGTCACGCGTTATCGTACGAACACATCACGTAAAGAGATTAGTGATAGAGAGATGTATGATATGTGCACCATCACTTCTTGGCGGCCCGGCTTCGAGTCACCCGCGCGGGCGGCTCCGCCGGCGCCTCCGCTTTGCGTTTCGCGGCGATCTCCTTTTTCGGCGCGCTCTTCGCCTTCGCCTCCTTCGTCGCGACCGCGGACGGCGTCTTTTTCGTCTTCCCCTCCTTCTTCTTCTCCTCCCCTTTCGCCTTCGCCTCGCCCTCGGAAAACTCCGAGGGCTTGCTCTCCTCCCCTTTCGCCTTCTCCGCCGGCGTCGCCGCGCGCGCTCCGCCGTCCTCGGGCTTCTTCGCGCGTTTCTTCTTCCGCTTCTTCCCGCTCGAAGGCGCCTTCCCGTCGCCTTCGCGACTCTCCTCCGGCGTGTCCTTGAGCGCCTCGACCAGCCTCGCGGCTCGCGCGGCCGCCAGACGCGCGCGCTTCAAAATCTGGAGCTTGTGCTTGTCCTCCAGCGTCCCCACATACGTGTCTACGTACAAGTCGAACGTCGCGTCGTTGACGTCGCGGTTGTACGCGCTCTTGCCGAGCCACAAGTGCTGGACGCTGTCCATCTCCGTCGCGCCGGCGCGGCGCGCGGTGAGGTACGCCAGCGCGCTCTCCGCGCTCGCCGCCTTGACGGAGTTGGCGCGCGCGTACTTGCACCGGAAACACGAGTCCTTGCCTCGGAAGTTGTGCGCGCCGCACTTCTGGCAGCTCCAGTCGCCGTGCTTCCACTTGGAGGTTGGGGGAGCGGCACCGCCGCCCGCCGCTTTCTCCGACGCGATTGTCCCGCGCGCGTCGCCCCGCTTGTCCTTCTTCTCGCTCTTGGAGGACTTGTCCTTCTTCTTGTCCTTCTTCTTGCGCTTCTTCTTCACCCCGCCGTCCACCGCAGTCGCCTTGTCCTTGGGCTTGGTGGGTTTCGGGCGGTCGCGCTTCGGCTTGCGCGGGTTGCGTTTCGCGGGTTTGTCGGCGGCGGCCGATGCGCTCTTGTCGTCAGCCTGCGCGGTGAGCGAGGGAGGAGAATGTCAGCGCGGGCGCGAGTGAGGGCCACGCGGCCGAGACTGAATCGGCATGTGTGGGCATCCGCGCGTACCATCGGGGCTGATTCGGTCGCGTGCGTCCGCGTCGATGCGTCCGGCGGAGTGCAGAGATGGCGCCGCCGCTCGAAACGTTCGCCCTCGGAACGGGCCGCGCGCCATCGACAGGGGCAGTGAGCAATTAGTCTGAACGTTTCGCCATTTTTTTAGACAGTCAGGTCGCAACCTTCCTTGCTTGCGTGGACCCCGAACTTTCGGTTATTCGGGGATATCGGGAGTGCCGAACGATCCCGGCGTCACTCTCCTCGGAGCCGAAGCGCGCGCGCGACCGCCCGCGTCAGCGTCGGCGTCAGTTCGACGCCGTCGAGATGGGCGTCGTTTTCTCCTCGTGCGCGGACGAGCCGCCGCAGTCCAACCCGAAGCACGAGTTGGACGATGATGATCGAATCCAGGTTGTCAAGAAGTCGCGATCGAGGTCGAGCCTGAACGCCGCGGACCACGAGCCTGAGCCCGGGACGTTCGAGACCATGCCGACCAAGTCGTTCACGGCCTCGGCACCGGTTCGCGACCCCGAGACGGGCGGGATCACCACGCCCATCACGCAGGACTTCCGGTTCGGCAAGGTGCTGGGCACGGGCGGGTTCGCGGTGGTGAAGCAGTGCACGCACCTGCGCTCGAAAAAGTCTTACGCGGTGAAGGTGATGAACGTCGTCGAGCCCACGAACGAGGCGGACCTGGAGGAGGGCGGCATGACCCTCCCCGAGATCGCGGAGGAGATTCGGCTGACGATGTCGCTCGCGAGCCCCCAGGTTGTGCGCATCTACGACTTTTACCAGACGCCCAAGCACGTGTACGTGCTCATGGAGTTTCTGCGCGGCGGCGAGCTCCTGGACGCGGTGATGAACCTCGGGTCGTACAGCGAGAAGGACGCGGCGATGATCATGAAACAGCTCCTGACCGGGCTGGTGAAGGTGCACGAGCAGAACATCACGCACAGGGACCTGAAGCTGGAGAACCTGATCCTGGCCGAGAAGGGGAAACTGGACTCGCTGCGCATCGCGGATTTTGGGCTGGCCAAGAAGATGAAGACGTCGCGCGGCAAACTCAGCGCGCAGTGCGGTTCTCCCGCGTACGTCGCTCCCGAGATCATCCTGGGGCAGCAGTACACGCCCGCGGTGGACATGTGGGCGGTGGGCTGCATCCTGTACTGCCTTCTGAACGGGAAGTTGCCGTTCTACGAGGCGGACGAGCAGGCGATGTTCCGCCGCATCGCGAAGGGACAGATGCACCCGCCTGCCGAGTCCGTATCCGAGGCTGCCCGCGAGCTCATCGGCCAGTTGCTCTGCGCGGACAAGGTGACGCGTCTCACCGCGGCCGAGGCGCTGGAGCACAGGTGGATCACGGGCGCGGGCTCCGCGAGCGACAAAGACGGCGCGAAGCCCATCAACCGGTCGCGCATGGAGCGCTTCGCGGAGACGCACATGGACGCCGGAGCGCTCGAGACGCGCGAGCTCAAAACCGGGGACTTGCTCATCAAGCAGGGCGCGCGGGCGAAGGAGATTTTCCTCATCAGAGAGGGCTCGTGCGAGGTGGTGGTGAAGAAGGACGACGGCTCGGAGGTGAAGGTTGCCGAGCGGCACGCCGGCGAGTTCGTGGGCGAGATGGGCGTGAAGCTGAAGCCGGACGGGGACTACGACGTGCTTCCGCCGTCGGACGCGATCGCGCCCAAGAAGGACGCGCGGGAGACGGAGAGCGTGTCTCCCTCGCGCTCGCCCACGAAGCGCGACGCCGTGGTGGGCAAGATCGTGGGCCTCACCACGCTGCTCCGCGTGAAGAACAAGTGGATGGGTGGGCGAAGAGGCGCGGACGTGCGCGCGACGACGCCCATGAAGGTGGTGGTGATGACGGCGGACCAGATGCAGTGGATCCTCGAGCACGACTACGGCGCGGACGGCGAGATGACCAAGACCATCAAGAGCCGCGCGGAGGAGCTGCGGCGCCAGAGCCTGGACAACGAAATCGTGGTCGCGTGAGGAAATCGCCGCGGGACGGCAGAGGCGCGCGTCCGCGAGCTTACCGTGGTACCGCCGCGTGTGTAATGTAATGTAATGAGAAGGCGAAGCGGCTGCCGCGAACGCGTTTCGACGTGCGCCGAGGCCTCGCGACGTCGACGAAATTATTGAAGGCCTCTCCGACTCGAAACACACATCTACCAAGGTAACATCGAAGCACCACGACTGTCGCGGGCGAGGCACTCCGCCCCGCGCAGCGCGGGTGGCGCGGAGCGTATGGCGCTAAGGGCGGCGCGCGCAGCGGTGGTCGCGCGGGGGCTCGGCGGGACGGATGGGTTCGTCAGAGCCGCCTCCGCGGCGCTGTGGTTCGCGCGGTCCGCGTCTTCGCTCCAACCGGCGCCGCCGACACTCCTCGGAATGGGCGAAGAGGCGCTGACGCGCTTGGCGCGGGACATGGGCCAGCCCGCGTACCGAGGCAAGCAGATCCACGACGCGATTTACGACATGCGCAAGTCCTCCGTGGACGACATCAAGCAGCTCCCCGAGTCGTTCCGGGAGCAGCTCGAGTCCGCGGGCTTTGAGGTGGGGCGCAGGGCGCCCTCGAAGGTTGTGTCGTCCCCCGACGGCACGAGGAAGGTGCTCATCGAGCTCCACTGCGGGAGCGTGATCGAGGCGGTCGGCATCCCTCAGGAATCGCCCGAGGCGCGCGATGCGGCGAACGAAGCGGAAGGCGTGCTGCTTTACGAGGACGGCGACGAGCTCGAGTCCGACGAGACGACGACGGCGAGCGACGACGACGACGACGAATCCCGTCTGGAGGACATCGAAGGCGACGACGGGTGGGTGCGTCTCGGGTCCGAACTCGGCGCGCGGGAGCGCGAGAAATTCGGAAGAGGCCGGTCGAAACGCGAGAAGAATGATAAGGCTCTGGTGAACCATCAAACGCCCGCGTCGAGCGCGTCTTCTAAGAGACGCGCGCGGTTCACGGTGTGCGTGTCGTCGCAGGTCGGGTGCGCGATGCGGTGTTCGTTCTGCGCCACCGGGAAGCAGGGCTTCAAGCGGAACCTCTCGGCGGCGGAGATTGTGAACCAGGTGCTCGCGCTGGAGGATGTCTTCGGGCGCCGGTGCACGAACGTGGTGATGATGGGCATGGGCGAGCCCCTGATGAACCTCAAGCAGGTGCTCCTCGCGCACAGGACGCTCAACGAGGACCTCGGGATCGGCGGGAGGCGTTTCACGATCAGCACGGTGGGCGTCCCCAACGCGTTGTCCAGGCTCGCCGCGCACGCGTTGCAGGCGACGCTCGCCGTGTCGTTGCACGCGCCGGACCAGGCGTTGCGGGAGAAGCTCGTGCCGTCCGCCTCGTCGTACCCGATCGAGGCGCTGCTGGAGGACTGCCGGCTGTACAAGAAAAACACGGGGAGGCGCTTGACGTTCGAGTACACGCTGCTGGCGGGCGAGAACGACGCGCCCGCGCAGGCCAAGGCGCTGGCGAAACTGCTTCGGTCGCGCGTCGGCCGGGGATGCCACGTGAACCTGCTGCCCTGGAACCCCGTCGCGGGCGCCGAACACCTCAGGCCGAGCAACGCGGCTGTGCGTCGGTTCTCGGACGCGCTCGCCGCCGAGCGCGGGATCACGCACACCGTGCGGCGGACGCGCGGGCTCGAGGCGGACGCCGCGTGCGGGCAGCTCACGGGAAACTTCCGGCGCGCGACGAGCGCGCGACGCGCGGCGTGAGAAGGCTCACGGCGACGAGAGGGTCCCTCGCGTCGTCGACTTTTTGCCGGCGGATGACCTTCTTCTTCTTCTGGGTAGATTTTTGGATGTAGTCTCGCGTAGATACGTAGGTGTGATCGCTCTTCGTGAAGCGGCGCGCGCGACGAACGACGGGGCGAGGCGCGAAGGACGCGCGAGAGCGCCGACGGCGTCGCGCTCGGTTCCGCTCGACGCCTTTCACCCGCGTCTGACAGTTGCGGATTCATGTTTCGTGACTCGATCACATCGACCGCAAGTTTTTCAAATTTTCAAGGTGTTCCCGAGGCGGCACGCCCGCCGTCAGCGTCACAGCGACGTGCGCCCCGCGACGCACGCCCCCGTTCCCCGCGCCCGCCCGCGCGCACGCGACCCGCGCTCGAAGAGCAGCCGTTGCCCCGACGCGACCATGTCGAAGGGTGGTTCGATGAGCTCGGCGGCGAAGCGCATCCAGAAGGAGCTGGCTGAGATCTCGTTGGAGCCTCCGACCAACTGCTCGGCCGGGCCCAAGGGCGATAACCTGTACGAGTGGGTGTCCTCCATCATGGGGCCCGGGGGGTCGCCGTACGCCGGCGGCGTGTTCTTCCTGGACATCCACTTTCCGTCGGATTACCCGTTCAAACCCCCGAAGGTGACCTTCCGCACGCGGATCTACCACTGCAACGTGAACAGCAGCGGCCAGATCTGCCTGGACATCCTGAAGGAGCAGTGGTCGCCCGCGCTCACCATCTCCAAGGTGCTGCTCTCCATCTGCTCGCTGCTCACGGACGCGAACCCCCACGACCCCCTCGTCGGGAGCATCGCGCAGCAGTTCCTGAACGACCGCCCGGCGCACGACAAAACCGCGAACGAATGGACCCGCCGGTACGCGCAAGGATGAGGCGGCGGCGCCGCAGGTAGCTCGGCGGCGTTTTAAAAATCTCTATTCCCTCTTCGGGCGCGCTCGCTAGCGCGATTCGCGCGCGCTTCGCTCGCGCGACGAATCCACCCTACAAAACCCCGATCGGTCGTATGGACGGCACCGTCTCCGGCGGCGGCGCCGCGTCCACGCGCGCGTACTCCTCCGCCAACTCAGCGATCGTGCTCGCCGCGGCGTCCATGTCGTCAATCTCCATGAACTCGCCGTAGTGGTGCACGTACAGATTCCGCCGCCGCAGCTTTTGGAACCGCGAAGTCATGGCGTCGAGCGGTTTCCGCATCGCGCAGTTGTTCGCCAGGCACAGCGCGCTGTACGGCGTCCCCGTGGGCGCGCGGTCGCACAGACCCACCTTGAACCCGTCCGAGACCCAGTGCGCCATGCGCAGACCCTTGCGCAGCCGATCCACGTTCCGGCTCGCGTCCGAGACCGTCACCGCGCCGCGCATCATCAAAGCGCACGCGAGGTACGTGGATCGGCGCGGGTCGACGCTGGCGAGTTGCCGGTCGCGCCCGAACACCTCGGTGAAGATCTGGTCCATCGTCCGCGGCGCGGGCGCGGCTTTGCCCTTGTCCGCGCTCACCGTGGCCGGGGACATGCTGCTCAGCAGGAAGTGCATCTTCGGGAACGGCACCAGGTTCGTGGTGACCTCGTTGATGTCCACGTTGAGCGCGCCGTCGAAGCGCGCGCCGGCGGTGAGGTTGAGCAGCAAGTTGGCGGCTATTCCGTTCATGGCGTCCCACGGGCGTCCGCCGTGCCCGCTCACCTCGACGCCGCCGTCCACGCCAGTCAGAGCGCTGCCGCGCCGCGTGTTCACGTCGCTCTTCTCGTAAATGCTCGTCACGATGTCCATCAAAGCCTGGTTCTCCACGGGCATCACGCAGTCGGCGTGCTCGGCGAGCGCCGCGCACGAAAGCATGGCGTTGTACGGGCTCGTCACCACGTCGTCGTCCTCGCTCGGGAACACCGACACCGAGAACCGGTAGACGTCGGGGAACTCGTCCGCGAGCGCGCCGAGCATGTACGACCCAAGACCGGACCCGGTGCCTCCCCCGAGCGAGTGCAGCAGCATGAAACCCTGCAGGGAATCGGCGTCCTCGGCTTGCTTCCGCACCGCCTCCAGCAACGTGTCGCGGTACATGGGGCCGTAGTGGTGCGAGCCGCACGCCCAGTTGTTCCCCGAGCCGCTCTGGCCGGTGATGAACTGCTTGGTGTCGAAGACGTCGCGCATGTGGCCGGAGAGGAGCTCGTTCGTGACGCCCTCCTCCATGTCCACCACCACGGCGCGCGCCTTGAGCGCGCGAATCGCGCCGCGCCCGTCCCCCACGGGCAGGCTCACGGGCGCGTCGCCCCTCGAATCCACATTCTGGAAAAAGCTCGAGAGCGCCTCGTCGTAGCGAGCCTTGGTGTTGTACGCCGCGTGCTCCTTAAGCGCGAGCTCCCAGAAACGACACCCGATCTGGTTGCCGCACTGGCCCACCTGCACCGTGATGATCTCACGGGGCATGGTCGCGGACGTCGCCGCCGCGCGCCCTCCTCTGACCTGACGAACGAAAAACGGCACCCCCGAGGCTTTCGTCTGCGGTCAACGCGGCCAAGCGATTTTGAAAACGGAGCCGCGCGAGGGAACGTTCCACCCGTTGTTGTCCCGGCAGTCGAGCGAGGTCGCGCCACAACGCGCGGCGTGGAGGGGTACCGCGAGGAAGTTCGGTGCGGAACCATGGCGGCGAGTGAGGTTGATGCGCGCGAGGTGCCGAGCGAGGATGTCGGGTCGGTCCGGAAGCCGTTCGCGGCCGAAGCGTCCCCCGTGGCGAGCGAGATGCGTGCGTCGAAAACCGTCGTCGGCGCCGAGACCGAAACCGTCGGCCCGCAGACGCCCGCGATGTCCGACGAGGCGGACGGCGGGGACGGCGACGACGTCGAGGACAGTTTCGACCTCGATGAGGACGGAGAGCGCGCGGAGGGGGAAGATGATCTCGACCTGACCGCCGAGATGGCGCGCCTGGGCCTCGACGAAGAGGGCGAGGCGCGGGAGGGTGGCGGGGAGGATGCGGACCGCGAGAGTTTCGATTTGGACGACAGCCGCGACGCGAGCGCCGTGATGGAAGAAGAAGAGGCCGAGGCGCGTCGCCGGGTGGACGCCGAGTTCGAGATGGGCCTCCGGCGTGCCGAGCTGAAGCACGTCGAGCTGGAACTGAAGCTCGTGGCATCGGAGGAAGCCGTGCGCGCGGCGAGGGAAGCGCTCGCCGCCGCGGAGGCGGCGCGCGAGAGCGTGCAGGCGGAGGCGCACGCCGCGTGGGAGGAGGTGGGTGAGGTGGAGCGGCGCATCGCCGAGGAGAGCGCGCGGCGCGAGGAGGAGGACGCCGCGAAGCACAAAGCCGCGAGGCAGGCGCGCGCCGTGGTGGAGGCGGATGAGTTGCGCAAGAGAGGCAACGAGGCGTACCGGAACGGCGAGTGCGCCGAGGCGGAGTCGGCGTACAAGAGCGCCATCGACGCGCTCGAGAGCTGCGACATCGCGCTGGTGGAGCCCTCGCATCTGACTTTGCGCACGAACCGCGCGGCCGCGCTCATGGCCCTGGGACGCATGCGCCAGGCTCTCGAGGAGTGCGAGCGCGTCCTGGAGATCAACCCCACGAACGTGCGCGCGCTGAGCCGCGCGGGGAACTGCTGCGTGAAGCTCGGCAACCTGGTCGCCGCGAAAGCGCACGTGGACGCCATCCTGAGCGCGCCCGGCGCGACGCCCGAGGACTTGCTCTCCGCGAACGAGCAGCACCAGAAGATCCTGGTGGCTTCCGTGGAGCGCGATCGGCTGGTGGGGAACGACGCGTACCGCCGCGGGGACTACCGCGGCGCGCTCACGTGGTACGACGCCGCGCTCGAGGCGGCGAAGGACGCGACGGAGACGGATGCGCTCGCCGCCGTGAAGGTTGGTTTGCACACCAACCGCGCCGCCGCGCACCTGATGCGCGGCGCGCCGCTCGCCGCCGCGGAGGACTGCTGCGCCGCGCTCAGGCTGGACAGCGCGCACACCAAGGCGCAGGTGAGGCTGGCGCGGTGCCTGCTGCAGCTCGGCGACTTTGCCGAGGCGCGGCAGGAGGCGACGGATGTCGCCGAGCGCGCGGGCGGCGAGTTGCAGTCGAAGAGCGAGGCGCGGGGCGTCCTGGAGGACATAAACGCCGTGGAGTCCGCCGTGCGGGACGCGGGCGACGCGCTGAAGATGGCGGAGATCAAATTGCAGCAGAAGGAAAACGCGTCTTCCGAGGGTGGCGCGTTCGCGGATGACTTCGACGTCGCCGGCGCGGCGGCGGAGGCTTTGAAATCGGTGGACGCCGCCGTCGCGCTGGCGCCCGCCGTGCCCGACCTGGCGACGCTCAAGGCGGAGGCGCTGCGGTTCCTGGACAGGCGCGACGAGGCGCTGGCGATGCTCAAGGGCAAGAAGGCCACGAACGCGCGGCGCGCGTGCGTCGAGATTCGGCTCTACTTCGACGCGGGGAACCTCTCGGCGTGCTTGGAGTCGGCGGCGGAGATCAAGGACGTGCTGGACGCGATTCCCGACTTTGCGGCGCGGCGCGCGGCGGGCGAGGACGGGGGCGAAACCGCGAAAGACGCGGACGACCCCACCTCCGAGCTCGACGACGAGCTCGCCGAGGAGCTGAAGAGCGTCCCCGACCCCGAGGGTCTCCTGTTACTCCTGGAGAAGGCTGCGAAGATCGGCGAGTGCAAGGACCGGGGCAGGGAGGCGTTCAAGTCGGGCAAACACAAAGAGGCGTTGTCCACGTACGCGGAGGCGCTCCGCATGTCCAGCGGCACGCCCGCGCTGGAGGGTCTGTTCCTCTCGAACATGTGCGCGTGCGAGCAGGCGCTGGGGCAATTCGCGGACGCGCTCTCGTCCGCGGGCACGGCCGTCGGCGTCGCGCCCAGGTACGTCAAGGCGCGCAGCCGCCTGGCGACCATCTACGTCGAGCTCGGCATGTACGACGACGCCGTCGCCGCGTACGGCGCGATGCTGGAACTCCCCCTGGAGGCGACCGAGGCGTCGCAGTCGCGCGCCGGGCTCGCCGCCGCGACGCAGAAGGCGAAGCAGAGCCACCCCGTGGACTGGATCAAGCTCCTGGGCGTTTCCCCGAACGCGTCCGCGGCGGAGATGAAGAAGGCGTACAGGCAACTCGCGCTGGCGCACCACCCGGACAAGGCGAACAAACTCGGCGCGAGCGCGGGCGTCGCCAAGGCGCGCGCGGCGATTTCGTCCAAGCTCTTCAAGCACGTGGGCGAGGCCAACCGCGTTTTGACGGACGCGACCGAACGCATGCGGTGGGAAAACGCGCGGAGCAAAGCCGAACGCGCGGCGCGTCAGGCGTCGTACGCGACGCAGTCTCGCGCCACCGGGTTCGGCCACTTCGACCCGTACGACCGGAAACGCGGCGCGGGGAGCTCGTACTACGACGACTTCGAAGAGGAGGCGTTTTCGTACGACGAGTACGCGTCGGCGGGGATGTACGACGACGGGTACGGGTGGTGATCACACGCGGGTAGTCTCAGTGTTTACCGCGCGTGCGACGTTCGAGAACCAGCTAGCTGAGTTGTAACCTTTAAATTCTAAAATGGACTGTCGGATAGGTTTTGTCTACGTGCTACTACAGCAGTACAGCTAAAGGTACAAGTATTCCACCGCCGCGTCGAACGAGACCGAGGACGAGTGCGCGAGCGAGACGCCGACCGGAACGCGCCCCGTCTGCTTCGCGGGCGTGACGCACTCGACATCCGCCGCCGCCGTCGTTTCCGACCACCACTCGCCCGCGCGTCCGGAGGAGGCGCGCGCGCGCCAGCCCGAGCCGCCGGCGCGACCGTGCACGGTCACGGTGCCGAAGCGGCAGTCCATCCAGCCGGCGGGCGCCCAGCCGCTGAGCTCCACGCTCACGCTTCCCCCGCCTTGCTCCCACCCGTTACCCACGTCCACGCCGACCACCGCCGCGCGCTCCAGGACGAACACGCTCAGCGCCGTCGAGTCCGGGGCGCGGCGCGGCGCGGCGGTGCTCGTGACCCCCAGCGAAATCTCCGTCACGCCTCCCGCCAGCCTCGAAGCCGCCGGCGAGGGCGCCGCCGGAAACGGGTCGCACAGGATGAGCGCCGAAGACACCGCAGACGCTGGAGCGAGACTCGCGCCGACCACACACGCCGCGCTCGCGTCCGCGGGCAAATCACGTCCCGCGACGTGCAGCACGTTCCCTCCCCACGCGAGCCAGGGCACGACGTTGGCGAGCGACGGCGGCGGCGCGCTCGACGGACGCGTCTCGTCCGCGGCGGCCTCCGCCGACGTCGCGGGGTCCTCCTCCGGATCGAAGCGGAACGCGCGCACGACGCGCGCGCCGTCCGCGGGGTCGAAAGGCTCGAAGCTCGCGTCTCTCCAGTTGAGGGTCACCGCGAACGGTACGGTCGCTGGAGCGTGCGCGGGGACGACGCACCGCAGAACGCGCGAGTCGCCGTCGAAGCCCGCCGACGCCGCCACCGGGCCGATCGCGCCGAAGAGACACCCGGCGCGCACGTCCGCGGCGGCGACGCCGTCGCGCCAGAGGCAACTCGCGTGGACGTTCGACACGACACCGCCGCGCGCGCCGCCCGAATCAGGGGACAGGTCTTCGACGACGCAGTCCGGGATGTCGCGAAACGCGCCGAACGTCGTCGCGGCGGAGCGAATCGAATCCACGCGCCCGCGCTCGACCACGAGCGCGCCGTCCGTTTTCGCGGCGACGGGAACTTCGCACTTCACGACGACGCTCGACACGCCGTGGCCGGCGGCGGTCCACAAGCGCAGCGGTGCCGCCCATGCTTGGGAGGCGAACACGCACGCGGGCGGATCGCCGAGCGGGACGGACGTGCGCACGTCCAGCGACGCGCCGAGGGGAAGAATCGAAGGCGAGGTCTTCGGAGCCGCCAACGCGAAGCTTTCGGGCGACGTCGCATCCGCCGCGTCCGCCGCGACCATCGACGGAAGTCGATACGCGAACGGAGCCGATGTCCCGATGCGCATCTTCGGGGCGCTGACGCCCACGATGCCCGGCTTGTGCGCCGGGGCGACACATTCGATGCCCAGTTCGGTGAGGTGACCGAGTACGGGCCACGTGGTGCCGATGCGGCACGCCGTCCAATGCGCAGCGCACGCCTCCGGCGGCCGCGGCGTCGTCGAGCCCGTCGAAAGCGAAATCTCCGCGCCGCCGTCCGACGGACTCCACGCGTCACCCACGACGATGACATCGCCCACGGGGACGGCGTCGTCGCACGAGCCGGCGATGGATAGCGTGGGCTCCGGGTGGAAATCGTGCTGTTCGACCTCAGCTTCATCGGCGTCATCCTCCACGAAGGCGAAGGAGATGTCGCCAATCAGGCCTTTCCCTTTCGCGAGCGAAACCGTCGCCGCGCCCGGCGCGTGTCCCGGCGTCACGCACTCGATCTCCATCGTCTCCCCGATCCTCAACGTGGAGGCAGAGATCGGCCCGACGGTACCGACGTGGCACACGGAGAACTGACGCGCGGCGTCGATCGAAGCACCGGCGTGACGAAGTTTCAGCGCCGTGCCTCCCGCCGTCGAACCGAGCGTCGGAGTCGCATCCGTCAGAGCTTTCTCCGCGCCGAGCACGAGATGCCCGGCGTCGCGAGTCGGCGCGGCTTTACCGGTTGATAAACCACACGCGTGCGCCGCGCACGCGTCCATCGTCGCATCGACCAACGCGCGATCTTCGTCGTCGCGCGCGCTCGGCACCTCGCACGTCACAGCCGCGGCTGATGTCCGATGCGCCGGAGACTTGAGCTCGTCGTCGCCGACGACCGTCACGCACCACGTCTCCTCGGCGAAGCCCGCGCCGCCGGCGGTCAGGTGCACCACGTCGCCGACGTATACCTCGCCCGAGTGCCCGGACCGTATCATGACCGCCGGCGGCGAAGGTCGCGCGAGGAGGATCTCGGCGACGTTGCGCACGCGCGGCGAGCGCGAAGAAGACACGGTGACGTCGAGAACCGTGAACCCCGGCCCGGACGCGGGAAACGCGCACGTCAACATCCGCCCCGTCGCGTCCGTCGCCGGGACGGGATCGTCTCGAGAGGTGGAGAACATGCATCCGAACGCCATCACGGGCTGTTCCGCAGCGCGAACGGCGGAGACGTGCGCCACGCCGCCGAGGGGCGTCGTCGTGGTTGAGGTCGTGGCCACCACCACCGACGCGGCGTCGACGACGGTAAACGTCACCTCGGTTTCGGCGACGCGGGCGAAGTACGGCGAGCCGACGGCAACCCTGCCCGGCGCGAGCGCCGGCGCCGTGCACTCCATCGTGTCCGCCCCGACGGAAGACGCGGACACCGGCACGACGGAGCCGAATCGACAGCTCGTCGCTAACGCGTGGAACCGCGCGGCGCCCATGCCACCCGCGCGCGGGGCGACGATGACGCGTGTGCCACCGTCCGAGAACCCGACGTTCGGAGTGACGGAGTCCACCTCCGGAGGATTCGACACCCAAGTCATGGACGCCAGGTTCGACGCGCTCGGCGCCGTCGCCGCTCCCGAACTCACGCCGAGTTTTACTTGTCCAGTCGACGCCGCACCGAACGAGCCGCGCGCGTCTTCCCCGATGCTCACCACGCAACGTACCACCGCGGAAGACTCGACTCGCGCTCGCTCGGAGACTGGGCCTGTCGAGCACCACACGCCTCTCGCCTCGTCTTCGAAGTTCTCGCCGATCAGGACGACGACGTCGCCCTCGCGGACAGCCGCGGCAGTCGTCGAGAAAAGACGAGGAGGGACTTGTAACAAGTACTGCGCCGTCGTGTCGTGGCTGCGTGTCAGAGCACCAGCGACGGACACTGCGTTGAATCCGAACCTGAACGCGCGTTCCGAGCCTGGTTTCCCGCCGCTCGCGAGCGCCACGAGACACTTTGCGCGAACCTCTTCGCGATCGGCGGCGCGGTCGACGAAGAGTCTTTGCGGGTTATCGTTTAGCCGCGTGCAGAAGCTCGCGAGCGGCGCCAAATCAGACGCGAGATGGTCCCCGAACACGTCGACCGTGCCTTTGTTTACGTCTCGCTCGATTTGCGATCCCGCCGCCGGGACGACCGTGTCCACCACGACGGGTTTTCGAACGAACAGAGAAAACCGCCCCGAATTCGAGATATCCGCCGCCGCGCGAGTGCCGTTCACCGACGGAAGCGGCGTCAGCGAGTGCAGATCGCTGACTGTGACCTGTGTCCGGCCGAGGGATGACGCAGGGACGACGCATCGAATCTCCGACGGCGTGGCCTGCCCGGTGGCAGATACCCACACACCACCGAACTGACACCCGACGCGCGCTTCCCACGAGAGCACGCGTTCGACGCTCTCGTCCGTGGCTTTCGCGAGGAACGAAACGTCTTCACCTAGCGTCGGCGCTTCACGACCCGTGTACGTCACGTCCGGCGTCGCGCGATACCGTATCGTCACCTGTTGTCCATCCGGCGCTGCGTGTGAGCCGTGCTGTAGCATCAGCACGCCCGTGGATCTCTGCGCTGTCGGTTCCCCCTCGCACACGGCGAGGGCGGAGGAGACAAACTCGAGCGCCACGCCTTTGGACGCCGACGGGCCGCCAAAGTTACACTGCATGTCCGGTCGAACATTTCGCCCGCTGAGGAACAGCTTCTGTCCACCGCTCGAGCGCGTCTCCTCCGGGAAAACCGAGCTCACTGTCCACGGTTCGACGAATTCAAAGACGTTGTACCCCCTTTCTCTGCTGATGTCGTCGCGCCCCGGGGCGTATGCTTTCCCGGTGGTGTGTGCGAAACCGACCACGACAAACCCCGGACCGGTCGACGGAGTCGCGCACGCCACTGAGAGCGTCGACCTGTTCGAAGGAGTGACGACAGACTCGCCGAAACGACATCCGAGCGTGGGCAGGTCCAGCGATAAACCGTTGCCATTGAGCTCAACGTTGGTGAAGGTGTGCGCAGTGCCGACGTCTGGGTATACGCTGTCCAAAACCGCGCCTGTCGTTCGCGGAATGAAGTTGGGGATAGGCGTCAGCGTCCGACACGGGGTTAGACAGCGGAAGGCGGCATGAAAGTTGTTGGATGCGTGTGTGATTCACGTACGTTGTACTTGCGAGGGCTGCGGTTGCGAGGGCTGCACATAGGTCACCAGCACGAGGAACAGCGCGACGGCCAACCTTTTCGATGCTGACATCCCCGCCATTTTCCCTCGGACTGAGGCTGTCTTCACGGCGAGCCCCTGTCGAATGTGAGTCACGGATCCATGGCCCCTAAGAGACGTTTCATCATCGCTGTCTCGTCTACGTCACCAGTGCAATACGTCTTGAGCGCTAGTGATGGCCACCCCTCCGCCTGGCAGCTCTGTGTTGTGAGGCGCACGTCGCGAGAGTTCTTGGGCGAATTCGAACTTTTTATGGGCGGGAGAGAAAAACGCCCTAACCGAATTCGGGTGCCTACGCTCGAAGGAGTCCACAGAGTCCTCGGAGAGTGGACGGCGCACCATGGCGTCGAGTGACGAGTCATCCTCCTCGGACGATGAGAACGAAGCAGTCAAGCCCAAGCGAGGTCTGCGGAGCGTGCTGCTGCAGTACATGTTGTACGATGCGTTCGTCAGACCGCAGCCTTGGCACTTCGCGCCTTTGTATGACACCGATCGCGAGAAAGTGTGGCGCGACGCGGTGCGCTCGGTGTGCGATGCGCATCCTGGGGCAGTGTACGTAGTGAGCTGTGCGGGGGAGCTACCATCGGTGCCAATCTTTGCCGCCTTTGCGATTCGCGACAGCGCGCTTCCCCCTTCCGTCGTCCACGTGCTCGAGCCGAGGCGTCCGATCGCCTCGGCACTCCGATCCGTCATCGGAGACAACGAACTCGAAGCTTCCGTGCGCGTGATTCCTTCCAGCGCGAGCGTGTTTCGCCCCAACCCCAAAGCCGCGGAAGGAGCGTTCGGAAGCGCCGCGCGTGTGCTGCTTGTTCCTGGCGTGGAAGACATATCGACCATCGGCAGAGCCTTGGAGGACGTCAAGGACGCGTGCGAGCACTTGCTGACGTCGGACGCCGCGATATTGCCTTCGCGCGTCAGCATTCGCGCTGTCGGCGTCAGCGTTCCCGCACAGACGGAAGTCGTGCGCGCTCGCGTCGGCGTGGTGTCCGGCTTCGACCTCGGTGCCTTCAACCGGTTCAGAGGCGGGTCCCCGGTGGACTTGGTTCGTTTACGGGACGTGAAGCACATGGCGGTGACTGACGAGACTGAACTGACGCGAGTGTCGCTCACTTCGTCCGAAGTGCGCGACAAAGAGTGCCTTCTCGACGCCGTCGAGTTGGAGCTACGCGCGACAGTTGACGGCGAGCTCACGGCTATCGCGTTGTGGACGGACTGCGGGATGCTCGACGAGACGCTTTCGGGTGGGATCGAAAGGAAGAGTAGACGACAGATGCTCTCTTTCCTTCCCTCGCCACTCTCCGTGTCGAGTGGCAGCGTCGTAAAACTTCGCGTCGCGCACGACCCGTCGTCCGGCCACTTCGAGTTCTCGCCGGTTGACGTCTCGCCCGCGTCCGCGGACGCGAAGACGGTGAGCATGTCCGTGGAGCGTTGGCATTTCCCCATGGTCAACGATGAGAGGCGAAACAGCGTGTATGACAGAGCTATTCGGGACGCGACCATCGGTCGCCGGGTGATTGATATCGGAGGCGGTACCGGTCTTCTGGCGATGATGGCGGCGCGCGCGGGTGCGGCGGAGGTTGTCACCGTCGAGCGCGTGGCGGACATGGCGGAATGCGCGAGGGAAGTGTTGGCTTCGAACGGTTTCGCGGACACGGTGCGGGTGGTGCACGGATCGTCGTTGGACCTGGAGCCCGAGGCTCTGAACTTCAAAGACAACGCGAAAGCGGAGATCGTGCTCTCCGAGGTGCTCGATGATGGTCTTCTGGGGGAGGGCGTCATTCCCACGGTAGCGCACGCGAGGCGAAATCTCGCCGTGCCCGGCGCGCGCGTGATTCCCGCCGCGGCGAAGGTGTGGGCGCAGGTCGTACACATACCGTTTCAGCCTGAGCCCCTCGTTCGACCGGCAGCTGCTGCCGGCGACGTCGAGGGTGCACGATGGGCGGGATACGACACGATGCGTCCGCCGCAAGTCAAGAACTACACCTCCGTTCGTCTTGACCGAGTCGCGCACGTCGCGCTCACCGAACCGTTTCCCGTGTTCGGTTTCGATTTCGACGCGGACCTCGACGACCCGTCGTCAACTGCGGAGTACTGTCGCGAGACCGTTCTGAACGCGACGGCGACGCGCGAAGGCATCGCGAACGCCGTAGTGTTTTGGTTCACTTTGACATTGAATCGCGGCGAACATGATGCGATCGCGGACATATGCACCTATCCTGCGATGGCTGAGCGATGCGGCGCGAAGGAGAGCAGCCGGTGCTGGAACGAAGCGGTGCAGTTTGTGGAATCCGTCGCGGTGAGGTCGGGGGAAACCTTGTCGGTCAAGGCGGCGCACGGACCGACGAGAGTTTCCTTCTCCGACGTGCGCGCGCGAAGAGAAGAGTAGAACTACCTAGTGTGTCTATGATTACAACTCATGCATTCTTCTTCCCCTTGTCTGCGCCGAGTTTCTTCTTGCGCTGCACGAACACGTAGAGGTACAGCTTCAATAAGAGAAGAGGATACACGTAGAGCAATCCCCGGAGAAACCAGGGATAGTAAAACGCCGCGTTAAACGCGTTCGGCATCGAGATGGTGTATGGCACCCTGGCATCGATCGTGGGCAGGCTGTGATACATCAACCAAATCTCCGCGGAACCTCCTATGGGATAGAGAGGGATGAACGCGGAGTATCTCAACCAGTTGAGCCAGCCGGGAATGTTCGCCCCGAGAGCGTACGACGGATAGCGTATGACCTCTGACATAGACCACGCCAAAAACATCAACGCCGCCGCCGTGGTGCCGTGCAACGACTCGATGGGGTGTATGACGGCCATGATAGCGTGCGTCCTTCCCGCCCATTGCATTAACGCTGTGAGCACTGGCGACCGGACAAGTCCGAGAAGAGAGTGCAGTACCTCCATCACGGCGCTGCACTGACCGAGGCGCACGAACCAGCCTGCGTCGTCGTACACCGAGGTTAAGCTCCCCCCGTTTTCCACGATGGAACGAACGCTCAGGACCAGCGCGGCGGACCACACCAGGGACTGCGCCACGTTGTACGCGGTGAGATACATCTTGGTCACCATGGCGAATATTCCTTCCAGAGGAGATGCACGTGTAGCTCAAAAAGATGAGCCTCAGGTGCGACCAGAGGAATGAATGTCGACGCAGCACGATCTCGCTCGAACGAAAAACTCGCGCGTTGAATTTCACAATCACAACCCTAAGCGCCTGGCAACAAGTCGTGAGGAGTGGTCATGTCCGCACCAGACAGCCCGGTGGTGAGCGCTGGTGGTGGCGCTGCTGGGCCTTCTTCGGCGAAGAAACCGACCAAGGCCGGGGGAAGAGGAGGAAGGGGCAGAGGGCGAGGACGAGGCCGTGGCCGTGGTGGGGCTGCTGGCGACAAGAAAGGCAAGGGCCCCGCTGAAGGAGCCGGCGAAGCGGCTGGGGAGGATGGCAAGAACTCGGAGGCCGAGGTTGATCAGAAGAAGCGGAAGCGAGGCCTGCTTACACGGGACCGTGAGTGACTTCCTTTTGCCCAGCTTACAGGCCCCCGAGTGCCCCCGAGTCGAATCTCTTTTCGCCCCTCAAATACTTTCGGTCCGTCCTGATGATTCGACGCTAACCGCGAGTCTCTTTCCCGTTCTCCCAGTGAAACACATGATGTACGGATTCGGGGATGTCCAGGAGCCTGACAAGGAAACGGTGGACTTGGTGGAAGATATGACTCTGGACTACGTGACCAACTTCGCGCATCGATGCATGGAGGTGAGCGCGCGCCGAGGTAAGCTGCAGACGGAAGACCTGCTGTACCTCATTCGCAACGACGAAAAGAAGGTGCAGCGCGTGAACGAGCTACTCGATATGAACATGCAGCTCAAGGAAGCGAGGAAGAATTTCAGCACGGACGAAGCGGGAATTGATCCGGCTAAATAGATTGACCCAAGTAGAGCATGTAGTACCACGGGTAGCAGTAGCGAGGAGAGGCGAACGGTGATCAGATGCGAATTTTCGCGTAATCCGTTGCCTCGACTGCTCGAGTCACACGAAAATTTCCCTGAAACGCGCTCCACCGCCGATTCTTTCGCGCCGCCGACACCATGTCCGACCCCACAACAGCTGCCCCAAACCGCTGCAGCTGAACGTCCGCGCGTCTTCGTTAACGACAAGAAACGAGGATTATGGCGCCTCCAGGAAAGAAGAAGGGTGAGGAGCCAGCGAAGGAAGAGGAGCCGGAGGAGGAGTCCGAGGAGTCCGACGAAGAATCCACCGACGACGAGTCAGAGGAGGAAGAGGATCTCGACGGGTCATCGGGAGACGAGTCAGATGAAGAGATCATGGTCGACTTCGAGTTTCAGGACCCAACAGAAATCGATTTCCACGGGCTGAAAGCATTGCTTGGTAACTACTTGGACGGCGCAGAGTTCAGCAGCTCACCGCTGTGCGACGCAATCATAGCGCAGAAGACCGTGGGGACCGTCATCAAGGCTCAGGGCGCCGGCGACGAGATGGATCCCGTCGCGGTGATGTCGGTGATGAACATTCAGGATAAAAAGGATGCGGCGTATATTAAAGAAATCGCTGCGTATCTGAAGAACAGATGTCCCAAGGATCTCCAGGACAAGCTGAACGAGGCGTTCACCTCGAAGGGGGTTGGTTTCCTCATAAACGAGCGCGTCATCAACATTCCACCCGAGACGGCTTCTCCGCTGGTTGAGGGGCTCTTCGATGAGATCGGTTGGGCTACCGAAGATGAGCCCACCGAAGAGCTCAGGGAGTCGTTCAAGTTCTCGAAGTACCTGATGTTCTGCCGGCTGTATCGAGATGATGACCCCGAGGAGGAAGCGGGTCAGAAACGTAAGCGCGACGGCGAGCCGATGATGATGTACGTCCGTCCGGAGGATGAATTCTTTCATCAAGCCTGCGAGTGGTCGTTCATGTGGAAGGTGAAGGACACAGAGGATAAGGGCGACATCCAGGACATCAAACCGATGCGCCTGTGTATGCTCGTGGACGCGAGTGTCGTGCCTGGAGTGCGCGAAAAGTTGAAAAAGCAGTTTCCCGCCGCCTGAGCGTTGGCCTGAGGGTTGGGAGGACCTGAGATGAGAGTCTGCGTGCTTTTGACGTTGTCATCTACGTATGATCTATTCTAAGCTACCAGCTAGCTAGCTCTAGCTAGAGAACTACTGCAAGCCAAAGGCTTTCTTGGTTCGTGCCTCGACACGCGCCCGCGCCGCCTCCCTCCTTGCGAGGGCTGCCGCTTCCTCTTTGCTGACTTTGGGCTTCTTCCCGCTAGCTCCGCCGTCCGCGCGTTTACGCTTACCGCTGTCGTCTGTTCCTGTGACAACTCCAAGTTTCTTGGCGTTTGTCGCTTCAAAGCTTCGCCCACCAGCCCCGTCCAGAGCGCGAGATGCGGACGTGAGCGTCTTAGCCTTCGCTGCCTCGTATTTCGGGTGATTCGTACCGTACCCGAGGTTGAACAAGCTCGTCAAACTTTTCGAGTTTGCGGCGCCCGCCGTCGCGCTCGCTTTCGGCGCGTGCGCCCAACCCGAAGCACCACTCGTCCCACCCGAACCAGCCCCGGAGGCACCGCCTTCCCCAGTGGCAGTCGTAGTGACGCTCACTTTCTTCACATCAGATGGTCCGAGAGGGTAGTGTCCGCCTTCCGCACCGCGCTCACTCGCGGTGGACGCGGGCGCCGCCATCTCCCCGGAAGCGGCCGGCGGTGCCGGGGCGTTTTGGGGAGCCTGACTGGACCACACGTTCGCCTTCGTGTTGAAGAACATCCCCGACTTTGGGTCGAAGTAGCACGACGATTTCGCATGCCAATAGTAGTTCGAGCGGTCGTCGAATTTCCACGCGCCTTTCTCTCGATACTCCGCCTCCGCCCGAGCTTTCAGCTCCGTCTCCACGGCGTGCTCCAGCTCTTTCTTCGCGCCCTCCTCTTCCATTCGCTGTCGAGCTCCTGCGCTGAGCGTCGGAACTTTGCCCGCATCCTCAGGCCGTGCGCCAGCAGCCAGATCAGCTTTGTACGCCTGCGCGGCGGCTGATTCGATGCTCGCCATCATCCGCTCTTTCGCCTCCTCCTCCTTGCCTTCGTTCTGCTTCTGCTTGCGAATCTCACGCATCTTGAGCTCAACGTTTTTCTTATGCGCGTTGCTCTGCTCGTGGTTGCGCTTCGAGTTGGAATGGGACTGCACGTAACACTTGCAGAAGTGACACCAGTCCGGCTGGCCCTGCACGGACAGCGAGTACTTCGCCCTCTTCACATCACTCATGTTGACAGGTACCTTTCCCTCACCCACGAGTCGGCAGCGCCGAGAAATGTGCGAGTTCAGGGATCTCGTCGGCGGCTCGAAATCACTTCGTCCTTTCGCGCATCGGTTATCGCATGAGTCGGGCTGACGCGCGAATCGACCAAAGATTGACGAGTTATGACCAGGGTCCTTCGAACCTTCGAAGAAATATCTAGAAGCGTATCCGAGACAGGCGCCTCACTCGGGCGAGCGCCGAGGAGTAGGCAAGACACGCCGGCTTCACAGAGGACGTAAAGATGATGTCCATGACATGTGGAGGGCGCGCGTCGTGCGCGTCCGCGCGCTGCAGCACCCAGCTCAGGACCCCCGCTTCGCGATCGGTGCGGGCGCTCAGCACATTCCGAACCAACAACCGGAAGACGCGCTCGACATTTGTGGTAAGGGCTTCTGACAGTGCGCCCGAGAGCTACACGATGGACTACCAGGGCGCGCTCAAGTTCCTCGGGTTGAACGAGGGCGCGTCGTCTGAAGACATGGTCCGTGCCAAGAACCAGATGATCTCGCGGTACCAAGAGGAGGAGGAGAAGCTGAAAAAGGTGAGTCACGCCCCGATATCGCGAAAAACAAAATCGTGTACCTGAGACGCTTCTCGCGGTCCCTTCGCCGCTTGAACGTGTACCCTTCGGGGGCTAGTCTGTCGATCGCACCTGTACTTACCGAAAGTGCGACTCGACACCCTTTCCGTGTCCCTCGCAGGTTGAAGCGGCGTACGACGTCGTGCTCATGAGGAGCCTCATGAAGAGAAGCCAGGGCGAGGTTTCTGACAACAAGGTGAAGTACGCGGACGTGTTGAGTCCTGGTGCCGCTGTGAAGCAGAAGCTTCCCCCTTGGGCGCGGGATATGACCAACAAGCTGCCCCCGCGGCCTGCCGTTGAGGCTCCGGAGGGTGAAATCCTTACCCAGGGTGGGATCGCGCTTGCTGTGCTGTCTGCGCTGATCCTGGCTCAGGGTTGCACGCAGCCCCCAGGGGTTGACGACCCCCCGGGACTGCAGCTGTCGATCGCGATGTTAGGCGCGGTCTGGTTGCTCCGTAACAAGAACCTCACGCTCACACGCTCGATCTCGCTTGCTGTCCTCGGTCTGGCTTCAGGCGCTGCGATCGGAGGTTTGGTGCAAGGTTGGTTACGCGTTGACATCGTGCCGCTGGGCGCGCTTTCTTCGCCCTCCGCTGTGGTGAGT
>Ga0209666_1000199_pt1 | contig 47429 bp, 49 predicted proteins | sample SaaInlV_125m_DNA_FD_184679 | JGI IMG/M metagenome (GOLD analysis project Ga0209666, IMG submission 184679) | Marine microbial communities from expanding oxygen minimum zones in the Saanich Inlet - Saanich Inlet SI037_S3LV_10m_DNA (SPAdes)... | ecosystem: Environmental > Aquatic > Marine >...
TAATAGTTCTCAGAGGAGTTAGCCAAAGTGTTTATGCTTATAACTCCACCTGAGGAATTACCATATAAATTTGCATTAGGTCCTCTTAATATTTCAATATTAGATACTAACCCTAATGGTAAGTTATCTAGTTGACTTTGACCATCAGGTGTGGTTTCAGGAATTCCATCTACAATTAACTTTATTCCTCTTATACCAAAAGCAGACCTTGCACCAAAACCTCTAATTGAGATTCTAAGATCTTGTGAAAAATTATTTTCTGACGTAGTAAATACTCCTGGTGTGTTTTTAATAAAATCAGAAAATGATGATTGAGAATTAAAGTTTTTTTCTTCTCTGAAACTTTTTAAAGTAACTGATAGTGGTGCTTGTTGTATTGAAGAATTTATCTTTGTTGACTTAACAATTACATTATCTAAATCGATCTTTTGTATTGAGTCTTGAACATTTGAAAAAAGGACAAACGGAGTTAGTAAAAGTATTTTATTGATATACCCTAACATAGTCTATTTCATAGGTTGCACTGGTAAACCCTGGAGCTACATAGCCATCAGTCCAATGTCCCCCAACAGCAAGATTTAATAGTAAGAAAAACGGTTTGTCAAATGGTGAATGTTGAGATTGCATCGGAAATTCGAAATACATTTCTTCATCAACAAAAAATTGAATTTTATCAGGTGCCCATTGAATTGCATAAGTATGATATTCCTCAAATGGGTTATCAATAATTTTTTCAGCTCTAACAAACCTTTCTTGACCTGTATCAAAAAAGATTTTATTTGGAACAGATGTAACCTGTCTTGAATAGTCTTGTGGACCATAGTGAACTGCAGAAGAAATCAGGCCTGGATCATTACTAGTACTCTCTTTTACATAATCCCCGTGTTCCAATATGTCTAGCTCTCCACAATTAGGCCAACTAATTTCATCAATATTAGCACCTAACATCCAAAATGCTGGCCACATACCTTCCCAATTCGGAAGTTTAGCTCTCATCTCAACTCGTCCATATGTAAATTCAAATTTATCTTGTGTATTTATTCTCGCAGATGTATAAAGTTTACCCTGAAAATCTTCTCTTTTTGCTGTAATTTTCAAAAAACCATCTTCAACTTTAATATTATCTTGTTTGTCAGTGTAATACTGTAACTCTCCATTATACCAACTGCCATTATCTGGAGCAACAGTTTCAATATTCCATTTATCTGGAGAAACCGCTGGAATTCCAAATGATGAATCTTCATCAAATTCATCACTCCAAACTAGTTCGTTTCCAAAAGAATATGTAGGTGTTTGATTGGATGAATTATTTCCTTGCGTATTATTACCCTGATTAAAATTGTTGTTTTGAATAGAGCTTCCAGATAATGAAGGTTCATTTATATCAGATTTTGAGCCTCCACAAGATATCAATAGTAATAAAAAAAAGAATACTGAAATAAAGTAGGTTTTCATATATAAAGTGAATTTTGATTCAAAGCTAATAATATTTATTATTTTTAGTAAAACTTTTTTAATGGAAATAATTCCACATGAGGGTATTTCAATTACATCAATATTCAGAGGAGTTATAGGTTTAACTTCTATTATTTTAATAGCATACCTTCTGAGCAATAATAGAAAAAAAATTGACTGGAAGACAATTTTAATTGGGCTTTCAAGCCAGTTAATTATTGCTGTAGCTGTTTTGAAAGTTGAGTTTGTTAGGATAATTTTTGAAAAAATAGGCCAAGGGTTCCTTGCCATTGTTACTTTTACAAATCAAGGGTCTAGAATTCTTTTTGGTGACCTTGCGGATTCATCTAAGTATGGTGAAATATTTGTATTTCAAGTATTGCCGGTAATTATTTTCTTTTCTGCCCTTACATCTGTTTTATATTATTATCGCATTATACAAAAAACTGTATCTGGATTAGCTTGGATGATGACTAAATTTCTAAATATATCAGGACAAGAAAGCTTAGCTGTAGCTGGAAATATTTTTTTAGGACAAACAGAAGCGCCTCTTTTAGTTAAAGGGTATTTAAATAAAATGAACAAATCAGAATACTTCTTACTAATGACTGGGGGAATGGCCACGGTTGCAGGAAGTGTACTTGCTGCATATATTGGGTTTCTTGGAGGTGATGATCCGATTCAAAGAACAGAAGTTGCGAAAAATCTAATTATAGCATCTGTAATGGCAGCTCCAGGAGCAATTGTAATTTCAAAATTGATGTTTCCACAAACTGAAAAAGTAGACAAAAATATTGAGATTAGTTCTGAGGTTACAGGGACAAATTTACTATCAGCCATTAACAACGGTACAAGAGATGGAATAAAAATGGCAGTAAATGTAGGGGCTATGCTCCTTGTTTTTCTTGCATTAATCGCACTTGTTAATGGTGTTTTTTATCAAATTGCTGAGGTGTTTGGTCTTAACGATTGGATTCAACAAAATACTATCTATGAAGCTTTTTCTCTTGAATTAATTTTAGGATATCTGTTTGCACCTCTTATGTGGTTAATAGGTGTTGCAACTGAAGATATAACATTAATGGGACAGTTGCTTGGTGTTAAACTAGCAGCTAGTGAATTTGTTGCTTACATAGAACTTGCTAGTCTTAAAGATATTGGAAGTGCTGTACATTTAACTTATCAAAAGTCTGTTATCATGGCTACTATTATGCTATGTGGATTTGCAAATTTTGCTTCTATAGGAATTCAAATTGGAGGAATTGGAATTCTTGCTCCTGGTAAATCAAAATTATTAACTGAAATAGGATTTAAAGCAATGATAGCCGGAACGCTCGTCTCTTTATTATCTGCAACTTTTGTCGGAATGCTTCTAGGTTAGCCTTCTGTTGATAATCTCTTCCAAAATTTCATAAGAGCTATAACAGATAACACTGATATAGCCAGAAATATAATTCCTGTTGTTGTTTGTGAATATAAAATGTACCCTATTCCAAAAAGAATACTGTACACTGAGATACTTCCAAACAGCATACACAAGATTCCACTTGGAACGTCCCATTTCTCTTTTTTTCCAGTTATAGTAATTCCTTGTGATTCAGATTCTTCAATTACTTTTTTCCATCCTGGTCCCCCTGGTTGAATTTTTTTATAAAAATTTTGTAGCGTCTCCATGTTTGATGGAGGGGTAATCATTGTTACAATAAGCCATGAAATTGTAGTAATTGTAACACCTATAATTAACTTTTCTTCAACAGAAAAATTATTAGGAATTATAAACTCAAAAGCCAACGCTACTATAAATGAAACGATCATAGCTGTTAATTCACTATAAACATTTACCCTATACCAAAACCATCTTAAAATAAAGATCAACCCTGTTCCTGCACCAATTTGAAGTATTATTCCAAATGCTTGAAGTGAGTTATTAAGAAAAAGTGCAAAAAATGCTGAAAACACCATAAGCAAAACAGTGAAAACTCTTCCCATAAATACATAATGCTTTTCTGTCTTATCCTTTACAAAAAATCTTCTATAAAAATCATGGACCAAGTATGAGGAGCCCCAGTTTAAATGAGTTGAAATTGTTGACATAAAAGCTGCTATCAAGGAGGCTACTAATAAGCCTAAAAGACCTGCTGGAAGAAATGAAATCATAGCGGGATAGGCTAAATCGTTTCCAACTATTGTATTTGGAAAAGCCTCTTGAAGAGATTCAAGATTTGGAAATACAACAATTGACGCTAATGCTATCAAAATCCAAGGCCAAGGTCTTACAGCATAATGCATAAAATTAAAAAGAAGTGTAGCCCATATTGCATTTTTTTCATCCTTAGCAGATAACATTCTTTGAGCTACATATCCTCCCCCACCAGGCTCAGCTCCTGGATACCAAACAGCCCACCATTGAACTGCTAAAGGAATAATAAACACTGCTATGAATAAGTCTGTGTCTGCTATGTCTGGTATTAAGTTAAGCTTTGGTATAACATCTGGGTGGTTTAATAAATTTGTTAGTCCTGCTACTTGAGGTAAATTAACAATCTCATATGCAGCCCAAAAAGTAGCTACCATGGCAAGAATAAATTGAAAAAAGTCTGTAATAATAATTCCCCTTAATCCTCCTATTGAACTATATATAACAGTAATAGCACATGAAATTAGAAGTGTTTCCACTGGGCTTAATCCAAGTAGCGCACCTCCTATTTTTATTCCTGCCAAACAAACACTTGCCATTATAAGAACATTAAAAACAGCTCCTAAATAAAAGGCTCTGAACCCTCTGAGAAATGCAGCACCCTTACCGCTATATCTTAATTCATAAAATTCAAGATCTGTCAGAACTTCTGATCTTCTCCAAAGTTTAGCATATACAAAAACAGTTAACATCCCTGTTAACAAGAATGCCCACCAAACCCAGTTTCCAGCAACACCATTTGTTCTAACAATATCAGTAACCAAATTAGGAGTGTCAGCCGAAAAAGTTGTAGCAACCATTGAAATCCCTAAAAGCCACCATGGCATTTTTCTTCCCGACAGAAAAAATTCTGTTACATCTTTTCCTGATTTTTTTGAAACAATTATTCCAATAACTAATGATAGGATAAAAAAAGCCAAAATGATTAGCCAGTCGATGTTTTCTAATTGCATGTTAAAGGTTTATCTTAGTATAAAATTAATAGGTTGATTCAAGATAATAAATATTTAATTTATTTAATGTTTTCATTAATGATTATTGGGATTGGTTATTCCCAGGATAATTCCAATAATTCATCGGGAATCCCTTTTTCTTCATCAAATTCTAAATCAAAGAATTCTCTTTTGAATCTTAAAAAAAAGGATAATCCCTTTCTAAAAAAATTAGAGGATAAAAACAAAAAAAACTTTTTTCCTGATGCAAAAGTTGAAGAAAATCGACCTGAAAGATTTATCAATTCTAATGAATTTTATCTCTCAAGATTAAACAAAAAAGAATCCGAATCTAATAAAAACAGTAATCAATTTAAGGTAGATATGTTTCTAGGAGAAATTCGAAATGATGGAGAATATGTAAACATAGTTTTAAGAGATCATGAATATCCTGATGGAGATTTAATAAAAGTGCAGGTAAATGATGAAGTCGTTATGCCCGCAATTTTATTAACCGAAAAAGCTAAAGGTTTTAAGCTTGATCTAAAAAGTGGCTTTAATGTTGTAGATTTTGTTGCTTTAAACCAAGGAAGTTCTGGCCCAAACACTGCAGAAATTATTGTATATGATGACCAAGGTAAACTTGTAGGAACTAATAGGTGGAATCTTGCAACTGGAGTTAAAGCAACATATATTATATACAAGAATTAACTATATACCTCTAGCATTGCTGATATAAACTTGTCTACCTCTTGACTCGTTCCTGTGCTAATTCTACACCAATCATAGAATGGTGGAAATGCCCTTCCAACTCGAACACCTTTATCTAGCATTTCTTTAGATAGATCATCAATATGTTTTTTTGACTCAAAAAAAACAAAATTAGTGCTTGATTTCACATATTTAAGCTCTAAATGGTCTAGTAGCTTATATATTTTATCTTTTTCTTGACTCGCTTTTTTCAAAGAAAATGTATAAAACTCATTATCTTTCAATGCCTCTGATGCTGCAGCAACAGCAAGAACATTAGTTTGAGCCATTATCTTGTTTCTTCCATAAGGAGAATATTCTCCAAATAACTTGTCTGCTAGATCTGGTTTCAAAACTAAGTAACCAATTCTTAGGCCAGCCATTCCATATACTTTTGAGAAAGTTCTGGATACAATAACGTTTTTGCCAGATCTAACTAGGTAGTCCATAGATGGATAATCTGGCTCCTCTATATAATCATAATATGCTTCATCACAAAAAACAATTGTTCTGTCTGAAGCTCTTTCACAAAAATCACTCAAAGAGGATTTTTCTAATAAAGTGCCTGTAGGATTATTTGGATTTGCAATAAAAACCATTTTTGTTTGCTTGTCAATACTTTCTTCAATTTTACCTAAATCATAACCCTTATTTGAATCTACTGGAACCCATTTAATTTTTCCTCCCCAGGATTCTGCATAACTCATAAGTGCTAAATAGGTAGGTTGCCCAGCAACAATATCGCCTCCACCATCAGCGATAGCAAGACCAGTAACTCTTAACGCTTCATTTGAACCTCCAGTAATTACAATGCTCTCAGGAGAAACATTATGTTTATTTGCTAAAGATTTTTGTAGCTCTAAAATATATTCATATGGATATCTACACGCATCTTCAAAGGAATCTACAATAGCGTTTCTAACTCTCTCTGATGGGCCATATGGATTTTCGTTTGAGCTTAACTTTACAATGTTAGATAATGGTCTTGGATTATATTTTTTAATTTCTTCTGCAGTTAATATTGAAGGGGCCATCATTAACCCTCCTAAACCTATTGAAGACTTGAACCACTCTCTTCTTGATTGCATATTTTTTTAAATTTGTAATAAAGTAAAAAAGAAAGTATTCTTTTCAAAATTTAATCGTTAATTTTCAACATGACCAGCTTATTTGATTCTATTGAAAATTTTATCAATCTAATTATAGTTCCTTTGAACTGGGTAATGCTATTCTTAATTATTGGTGGGGGAATTTATCTAACTATTATTTCACGGGCAAATCCCTTAATGAAAATTTCACAAGGATTTAATTTGTTGCTAAAAAAAGATAACTCTAGTGTTGGTATATCAAGATTTCAAGCCCTCTCTGCTGTTTTGGCAGCTACAGTAGGATTAGGTAATATTTCTGGAGTTTCTATTGCAATTCATCAAGGTGGTCCAGGAGTATTAGTTTGGATGTGGGTTACAGCTCTAATAGGTGCTACAATAAAATTCTTTTCCTGTTCACTTGCTGTTAGCTTAAGAGATAAAGATAAAGAGGGTAATTATCTTGGAGGACCAATGTATTATATGACTCTAGGAATTAAAAAATGGGGAAAACCGTTAGCTATATGGTTTTCAGTTGCTGGATTAGTAGGTGTGCTTCCAGCATTTACAGCTAATCAACTAACACAGTCTTATATAGACGTACTAGATCCAAATAGTTTTTTAAATATTGGTGATGGTAATTGGAAGCTACTAATTGGTGTGCTCTTCACAATTCTAACTTCGTTTGTAATATTTGGTGGTCTTAAATCAATAGTTAAAGTTACCTCTGGATTAGTTCCTATTATGGTTGTTCTTTATTTTCTTTTAGGGATATTTATTTTAATCTCCAATGCAAGCGTTGTTCCTTCTACATTTGCTCTTATTTTTAGTGAAGCTTTTAATTTTAATACAATGGTTCAAGGTGGTTTTTGGGGGCTTGTTTTAATTGGAATTCGTAGGGCTGTTTTTTCTAGTGAAAGTGGAGTTGGTTTAGCTCCAATATATCATGGACAATCAACTTCAAAAAAAGGGACTGATGAAGGGTTAGTTGGAATGTTAGGTCCAATTTTAGATACCATCTTAGTGTGTACTATTACAGGCTTAATTATTATTATTTCAGGTGCATATCTCGAAAGTGATTTAAATGGAATTGTTCTTTCTCTTGAAGCCTTTAGACGATTATTTTTTGGTTTCGGTGACTATATTTTAATTATAATGATTTCGGTGTTTGGGATTTCTACACTTTTTACTTATTCGTATTATGGTGTTAAATGTTATGGGTTTTTAACAACGCCTGAAAAAGGCAAATACTATAATATAATATATATAGGTGCTATTATAATTTCTTCAATTTTAACGGTAGAGATTGTAATTGGCTTAATTGATGTAGCTTTTGCCCTTATGGCAATACCTAACATGATTGCTATAATATATTTGTCAAAGGTTGTTACAAAAGAAATGAGAGAAAGATCTTGGATCTAGTCTACATAGTCTACAGGTGGTGGTCCTGGGTCAAGGAAAGGATCATATTTATAATTCCCTATTCTTTCATCAAATTCTTTTTTTATTTCATCTCTTAAGTTTTTATCCTTAAAAATATCAATCATTGTCATTCCTAGAGCTTTAGTTGCATGGAGCATTCCTTTATGTCCAATAGACATTCCTGAAGATGCTACTACTGACCATGAATGCCAAGGAACTCCTTTTGGTGCTGTTGTAGCAGCTAAGCTTACAACTGGAACATTGTAGCTAACGTCGCCAACATCTGTTGATCCACCTCCAGGACTTTCAAGAGTTTCACGAAGAGGTCTTATCTTTCCATCTATTCCTAAAGTAGGTTTTCCATTTTCTTTTTGCATTTGCATTGCAAATTCTATTTCTTCTTCAGTGTAAATTATATCCCCTAGGCTTTCAAGATTTTTTTGCATAACCACTCCTCCTGTTCTGTTTGGAAGAAGGTCATGAATTCCAGAAATTAACGAGACATTATGCTCTACGTTCGCCATAACTGCTGCTCCTCCTGCCATTCTTTTTACCTGATCATACACTGGAACTAATCCGTCTCTTGTAATATCCCTTACTCTAACCCAAATTCTTGAATAATCAGGAACAACATTAACAACTTGTCCTGCATCTTGAATATGATAATGAATCCTTACACTAGGTTTAACATGCTCTCTGTAAGAGTTTATTCCATGAGTGTAAAGCTCTAAAGCATCCGAAGCACTTCTTGCATTCCAAGGGTCAGCTGAGGCATGTGCAGATTGTCCAGTAAACTCAACCATAAAATCAACCAATGCAAGTGAGGGTTGAACGTTAGCTTCAGTTTTATCACCAGGATGCCAATCCATAACAACGTCTAAATTGTCAAACACCCCTTCTCTAATCATCCATAGTTTTCCAAAAAATTTCTCTTCTGCTGGAGTTCCAAAATACTTAACAGTTCCTTTCAGCGCACCTTTCTCAATCAACTCTTTAATAGCAACCGCTGCTCCAAGGCTAGCTGTTCCAAATAAGTTGTGACCACAACCATGACCAGCTCCACCCTCCAAAAGTTCATTTTTATATGGAACTGTTGTTTGAGATAGTCCCGGTAAGGCATCAAATTCTCCAATAATTCCAATTACAGGTGATCCTTCGCCATAAGTGGCAGTGAAAGCAGTAGGCATACCTGCTAGCCCCTTGTCAATTTTAAATCCATTTTTCTCAGCATAATCAATTAAATAATCTGCAGATTTTTCTTCTCTAAAAGCTACTTCAGCTGCTTCCCATATATTATCACTTATTGATATAAGATCATTAGATTTTTGGTCTATAGAGTTAAGTAAGTCTTTTTTTAACTTATTAGTGCTTTGTGCATTGATACTTCCAATTGAAAGTATTAATATTAGAATTGGAAGATAGTTTTTCATTAGTTAATAGTTTAAGATTTGATTAATGATGTAATTTACAAATAATATTTATTTTAGAATATGAGACTGTTTAAGGATGTGAAGGGTAATAATGTTGATCCTGTTGATCATACACTTTCTATTTTAAAAGATTATCCTTATGCTAAAATTCATATTGGGTCTGACTCTCAAAATGTTGGAAAGAAAACTAACTATACAAGTGTTATAGCATACAGACTAGGAACAAGAGGTGTTCACTATATTTTAAGTAAGTCTTCTTGTGAAGCAATTAATGATATTTGGAAAAGACTTTGGTTAGAAGCTGAATACAGTATTCAGGTTGCAGAGTGGCTAACAAAGCAAGTAAGTGTTCAAGTAGAGATTGACATGGATTATAATTCTGATGAAAACCATAGGTCACACAAATTAATCTCTGCAACTAAAGGTTGGGCTAATTCATTAGGATATAAGGTAAACGTTAAGCCAAATAACCAAATAGCAACTAGAGCTGCTGATCACCATTGTAAATAACTATAATAATTGACTAAAAATTCTATCTCCTCCAAACCTAATAACATCTGTTGCTGGAATGCCTGTCTCCTTCTCTACAATTTCAATATAATTTTCTGCATCTTCCTGAGACATTAAAGTTGTATTTAATGCAACTCCTACAACTTTTGCTTTCGGATAAGTCCCTATTACTGAAGCCAAGTTTTCGTTGAGCTCAATAAATTTTTTTAGATCTGGGATTTTAATTTTTTCTAATGATCTTATTGAGGTATTTCTTGCTATATGACATAGAATCATATGGGTTGGACATGTTCCCCTCATAAGAGGAAGGGTCGCAGTGCTTCCAGGGTGTAATATTGAACCTTGTCCTTCAACAATTATTATGTCTTTGTCTTTTTGTTCGACAACTGCTGTTTCCACAGCTCCACAAGCGTGGTCAAGCTTATATGCATCCAATGGTATTCCACGCCCAGTAACCGTGATTCCAACTTGTCCAGTTGCAACAAAACCTGTATTTATTTTTTTATCTTTTAGGTAAGAGTATAATTCTAGACCTACAGTCATTTTTCCAGCAGCCATATCAGTTCCGATCATTAGCACCCTTTTATTGTTTAAGTCAGCTGCTTTTGCTGATCCTATTTTTGGCGTGAATTTTGGAACTCTTGTATCCCAAATCCATTGATTTTCATCAACAAAATATTTAGAAAACTCGGGGTGTATTTGATCATGAAGTCCATTAATAATTGACATACCTTTCTCAACAGCTTCTTTAATAATTGGGTCCCATGATTTTGGTCTAATTCCTCCTGATGTTAGTACTCCCAAAATAAGAACATTAGCACCCAATGATCTAGCTTTATCTATGCTTTCTATTATTGGAATTTCTTTTTTTATTATCGAAACCTCTGAAAGTTTTTTGCCTGCAAAAACAGAGTCTACTACACATACAATTTCATTGTCAAGATATCTAAGAGCGCTTATCCCCATCTTACCATAATCATCATCAAGATTGGACTCCATCCAAACTGCAATCTTATCTGTTGTCTTAAGCATAATTTTCAGATTTAAGTTTTGCTCCATGTCCAGGCAAAGAACCATTCATGGTTACTCCATCTACCATAGAGGTTCCTTCACTTGGGTCAGGTTCTAAATTATAGTGAGAGTCTAAATCTACATAATCTATGATACCTGATATTGATGCTCCAGCTGAAATACTAACCGAGGATTCACTCATACATCCAATCATAGTTTTTAAGCCATGTGATTTAGCAACATTTAAAATTCTTAACGCCTCTGTTATTCCTCCACATTTCATGAGTTTTAAATTTACTCCATCTACGTATTGATAGTTATTTGCAACATCTTCGGCAAATCTGCAAGATTCATCAATAAATATTGGAAGTGGTCTTCCTTCAAATAAAAATTTCAATTTATCTTCATCACCTTCAACTAATGGTTGCTCTATATATTCTGCTCTTCTTTCTGATAACCATTTCATCATTGATTTGGCTTCGTCCAATGACCATCCCCCATTTGCATCTACTCTAATAGCAACATTTGATTTTTTTATTGATTCTAGAACCTGAGAATAAATTAGCTTATCATATTCAATGCCGTCAGGAGAACCAAGTTTAACTTTTAATGCTCTTACCTCTGGATTACTTAAAATCATTTCCACTCTTTCTTTAACCACTTCTGGTGGATTAATTCCAACGGTAATTGAAGTTGGAACTTGAGGTGTGGGAAGGCCTAATAAATCTTTTAATTGAAGTCCTGCTTTTTTAGCATTAAAGTCCCATAAAGCCATATCTATTCCCGCTTGAGCACAAGCTGGTATTTTCAACTCTTTACTTCTTTGATAAACTTCATAAATTGATAAGTTTTCAATCCCTGTGTCAACTAATCTTGTCAAATGAGATTGAACCTCGCCAACAGTTTTAGCTCCTTCTGTTTTTCCTGGAGCTGACTCACCCCATGCAGTTATTCCATCATTGATTATTTCTACAAAAAGGTTTTGGGATTTATCATGAACACCTCTGCTAATTTGAAGGGGGTGCTTTTTTTTGAGATTTACTGTGTGAAAATTAATTTGCATATCACTTAGTATTATAAAACTAAGATAATAATATTTTTAACTTTTTTTCAAGAAAGCATCTAGCGCTTCTCTTTTATAAATTGGGGTTCTATTTCTTCTAGTTATCCAGGTTAGTAAGCCTTTTTCATGGTATCTAGTTAGAGTGCTTTCACTTAGCCCAAGATATTCTGCAGCTTGTCTTCTTGGAAGATAATGAATGTGATCTGGTAAATTTGAACAATCATATTCAGAGGAGGTTAGTTCTAAAAAACTTCTTTCGATTTGAATATCTACCCTTTTGACTCTCTTACCATCAAAATATACAGATCTAACTCCGTCTGGAAAATAAATTTGGTTTATATCAGTCCATTTTTTGTTCATTATCTTTTTGAGATAGTCTATAAAGGTAGAAAAAAATTCAATATCTTTGTAGATATCTGGACACTAATATTTTACGATGAAAAAACTTCTTGTTTTTAGTTTACTTTTTTTTGGGATAAGCATTGTACAATCTCAATCTAACAGCAATTATCAATCAACAAATTATGGAACAAGAAATTATAATTCTAATCTGAATTCCTTTAAGTATGGAATAATTGGAGCAAATCAAGATGCGACTGGTTCGCCTACAGGCCTTGTAGCTGCAATTATAAGAAGAGTGCCAAGTGCAAAAAAAATTACCGACAGGTTTGGTAATGAAAACCTGTCACTTAGAGGAAGAAACTCTGTAGTTGCAGCTGGAGATGAGGTTCTTTGGGATATTGACGGAGTTACCTTTCAGACTCCCCCAATGCTTAGTGTTAATCAAGTAATATATGTTGAGATTATAAAAGGGCTGGCAGCAGGAAATAAATATGGATCTGATGGAGCTGGAGGAGTTGTAATTGTTAAGACGTCAGTTAGTGCATCAAAACGAGAGCTGATAAATTCACCAAAAAACTTATGGAGATCAGTAACCGAAAAAAGAGCTAATAAAAAAAAACAATAAAAATTTATAAACTTTTCAATACTTTTGCTGTCCTATGAATATGAAAAACATCTACATCTTAGCACTAATTTTTATTACTACCTTTTCTTTTTCACAAGAAGATAAAATTGAAACTGCAAAACTAAACGCAGTTTCGTCAATGTCTTTAGTTGATGCGCTTGCGTCAAGAATTCCTGGAGCAAGAAAAATTACTGACAGAAGGGGGAATAAAAATATTTCTATTAGAGGTAGACAGTCCTTTAAATCAGCGGGGAATCAAGTTATTTGGGAGATTGACGGTGTTTTATATACCAACCCTCCAGAATTAAATGCCAGTCAGGTAAAGTATGTTGAAGTTCTAAGTGGTCTTGCTGCTACAAACAAATATGGAAGTGAAGGTGGAGCGGGAGTTATAGTCGTAATGACAAATGTAAGTGCTGAAAAGTTTAACAGTCGAAAAAACATTTGGAACAGATCAAAAAAGGTTACTTCTAAAAAACCCAAGAAGAAAAAGTCTAAGAAGAAGAAAAAGAAGTCCTAAATCTTTTTAGTGTTCTTGTCCCCAACAATAATCCTGAGGAAATATTAAGCAATCAAAAAAACCAACAAAATTTAATACGAGCTTGCTCAGGTTTTGTAAATTTAAGTAAATATCAATTTTGAAAAAAAGCGCTATATACATATTGTGTTATTTTATATTACTAGGCTGCAACTCAGATATTACAAATAAAAAAGATATTTCTGATTTAGAGTCCTTACAACTTAAAACTTCATTTGTAGATCTAAATGAGAATAATTTAGATCTCTCAGTGTTTAAAAAAGGGAAAACTGTAATTAGTTACTGGGCCACATGGTGCAGGCCATGTATAGAAGAAATGCCTAGTCTCAAAAGAGCTGAAGAAATATTAGAAGATTACGGCTACACTTTTTTGTTAGTTTCTGATGAAACAATTTCTAAAATATCTAACTTTAAAAATGATAGGAATTTTGATTTCAATTTTCTGAAATCAAATAAATCATTTGAAACACTCGGAGTTTATTTTATGCCTACTACATATATTTTTGATGAAAATGGACAAATAATTGAAACTATTGTTGGAGCAATTGAATGGGATTCTGAAGAAATGATAACCAAGTTAAAGATGCTTTAAAATGAAAAAATTTGCTATAATTCTGTCTTTACTAAGTATTTTTTCTTGTACATCAAAAGATCTTATAATAGAAGAAATGTCTTTTTTATATGATAACAGTAATGCACAACCTAGTTTAACTTCAAGTAATGGTTCTTTAGCATTGACTTGGATTTCTTCTGACAAGGATATGAATGCTAGTTTAAATTTCAGACAATTCAAAAACGAAAAATGGACTAATCCACAAACATTGGCAATTGGTTCTGACTGGTTTATTAATTGGGCTGATTTTCCAACTCATGCAATAAGTGGTGATCGAGTTTTAACAAGTTATCTAAAAAAATCTGCCTCTGGGACATATACTTATGATGTTTTTTTAAATCTACAAAAATTATCCGGAGAGAAAATAAAAGAAGATTTTATACTAAATACTGATGGCTTTAAAGCAGAACATGGTTTTGTGAGTATATCTAAAAACAATAACAAAGGGTTTTTTATTACTTGGTTAGATGGAAGAAATACAGTAGAAAAAGAATTAAACGGAAATCACAAACCAATGACCATTAGGTTTGCAGAAATTACAAATGCTGGAGATATTGTAAATGAAATTGAACTAGATTCTTCTGTTTGTGATTGTTGTCAGACATCAATAACAAATACTGATAAAGGTCCTGTAGTTGTTTATAGAGATAGGAGTGATAAAGAAATTCGAGATATATATATCACCCGAAATATAAATGATGAATGGGAAACTCCAGTTCCAGTTTATAATGATGGATGGGAAATATATGGATGTCCAGTAAATGGTCCTAAAGTTGTATCTAATTCAAATAACCTTGCTGTTAGCTGGTTTACTGTTGCTGATGGAAAGCCGTCAGTTAATCTTTCATTTTCAGAATCTTATGGGTCTTCTTTCAGCAACCCAATAAAAATTAATGACTATACTGCTATAGGTAGAGTAGATGTTGCTTTCTTAAACGACAGCGAAGTCATGGTTAGTTATATGGAAGTTGATGATGTTAGTACATATTTAAGATTAAAAAAAGTTTCAATAGATGGGAAAGTTTCCGAGCCAATTACAATTTCTAAAATTGATAGTGGACGGAATACAGGAGTACCTCAATTAGAAATACTAGATAATGAGATATATATTGTTTGGACTGTTTTTGAGAATGAAAATAATCAATTAAAGACAGTAAAATTAAGTTCTAAAGATCTTTAAATTATGAAAAACATCTACTTATTAGTGGGATTGATACTGTTTGGTTGTTCCAATAAAGAGATTGATTCTGCTGAGATTGATTCTGCTGAGATTGTAAGCAAAATTGTATTACCTAAAATTATAAACGAGACTTCGGGTCTAGAGTTTTACAACAACAATTTTATCACTCACAATGACTCTGGAGGAGAACCTTCTCTTTATGTTTTTAATGAAATGGGTGAGGTAATTGAAACGATAGGGCTGAATAAAAACCCTGATTTTGAAATAGAAAATAATGACTGGGAAGACATAACAAATGATAACGAATATCTTTTTGTTGCCGATACTGGTAACAATTTTGGTAATAGAGATAATCTGAATATAATTAGGGTTAGTAAAGGGACTGATTTTATGGTGGATGGCATAATAGAAATCTCTTATTCAGATCAAGAGTCATTTTTTCCAAGGCCAAAACACAAATATGATGCTGAGGCTATAATTGTAATTGAGGATAAACTTGCTTTATTTTCAAAAGACAGGGAAAACCTAAATACTGATTTATACCTAGTGGATAAAAACCAGAATGGCAGTCAAATCCTTACAAGTGAAGTTTCATATAATGTAAATACATTGATAACAGGAGGAGACTATGATGAAGACCGGAATTTACTAGCATTAGTTAGTTATAATTCTAAGGGAAATCAATACCTGCTTTTATTCGAAAACTTTAAATTAAATAATCTAGAAAATAACACTTTTAAAAAGTTTAAAATTCCACTAGAACAAGCACAAATTGAGGCAGTAAAAATAATTGATGAAAAAACTTTTTGGGTGACATCTGAAGATGAAGGTATAGGGAGTCCTTTTATGTATAAAATTGAAGTTAAGTAAAAAACGCTCCTAACAAAACCAATTAACAAAAATTCAAATTTAACCTAGCTAAAAAAAGGACTAAAATTGCCTTAGGAGCGTTTTTGAATCATATATTTAAATGTAGCTTTATTCTTTTTAATATTATTCTAAAGAAAAGTTAAAAATTAGTTAAGTTGATAGCTTAAACTTATTTTAAGAAAAGGGTGTCTTGAGGTTCTTTGTTTTTCTGTGTCTTTAGACATAGAGTTAAATGTTGTCAATATTTGTAGGTTTCTAAACTTCTTCTTAAGGCCAACTTCTATTGTATTCCTATATTTATTGGAAGTCATAGTTAAGGGGGCGTCCTCATTAAACAAACTTCCTTCTAGCTTATAATCATGAAAATAGTATTCTTGATGTGTACCTAAATAAAATGAAAGTTTATTTTTAGAATTGTTTATTAAATTATCTGAGAAACCTGTCCAGTTTATATCTCCAATTAATAGACCAAAATTAACACCAGTCATAATTTGATAGGTTCCTATTTCTGAATATAGTTTTGTGGTAATATTCACATTATCCTCAATTTTAAAACCTTTAAAATAATTAGCAACTAAATTGATTTGAAATTCTTGTGGCATTTGTGAATTCCAAGCTAAATGAGGTAAATCTAAAACAAGATCATGATACAGATTCTGCATTCCCTTAGCTAATGATGCATCACCTGTAATTCCTATGTTTCCTCCAAAGGTGAAGCTTGAATTCTCAGAAATTTGTTTTTGTTTGCTTAGCTCTAAAAAAAGGTATCCGCTGTATGGATAATCATATAAGTTAGGATTAATCTCATACCTGCTTGAGGGAGTATAAATTAACTGACCTATTTTAAAATGATTAAAAAATATTTTATCATCTGTATTTTTTAAAGAAGAAAAAGAAACAAAGATCCCGCTAGAATAATACATGTCTCTGCTATCAAAATAAAGATCATTGTCAACATCTAGATTAATCTGGTTTTGAGAATAGCAAAAGTTAATAGAAAGGAATAATACTATTAGCTTTAAAAAGAGAATGTTTTTCACATCTCTAATTTAAGAATTAGTTTATCAATTTAAAATCACTCTTTTTGATTTTGTGAGCTGCAAATATCTCTCCAGTTTCAGTGTCAATAGTAACACAGTGAGCTCGAGAAGTTTCACTTGTAAATTCACAGTCTATTTGATACTTTCCTGTTTGTCTCTCCTGTATGGAAGAACCTCCAATTATAGCAACCATACCAATTACTACAAGTATCAACATTGTAATGTTTTTCATAGTGTTTGTTTTCAGTAATATAGTGAATTGTATTTTAAATAACTGATAATCAACACTTTATTTTATTTAATAATTTTACTCTAATTTTAATATTATTTTTTTATGATTAAAATTGAATTGGCTAAAACTACTGATCTAGATGGGGTAATGAGAATCATTAAGGCTTGTGCCGAAGACTTGATTAGCAAAAGAATTTTTCAATGGAGTGAAAAATATCCTAGTAGTGAGGTTTTTAAAAATGATATTGATAAAAACACCCTATTTGTTGCCAAACATAAATCAAAGATTATTGGTTGTGTAGCACTGTGTTCAAATAAAGATCTAGAATATAAAAATGTAAAGTGGTTAACTGAGGATAACAAAAATTTATACATTCATAGATTAGCTGTTGATCCAAATTTTCAAAAAAAGGGAATTGGAAAATCATTAATGGACTTTGCCGAAGAGTATGCAAAAAAAAATCAGTTTAAGACTGTCCGACTTGATACTTTTAGTCAGAATAAAAGGAATAATAAATTCTATAAATCAAGAGAATATGTTAAGCTTGGTGAAGTTTTTTTTCCAATGCAAAGTGAATATCCATTTCATTGCTATGAAAAAATTATATTAAAACCCTAAGTCTTCTAAATCTTTTTTCTTTTTAGAACTTTCAATATTCAAGTTTTCACAATCTAAGGGAATCGTAACTATTTCTGGGACTGGAAAGTCTTCTAATGAAATTCCTAAATCAGGATTTAAATATGCCTTTTTCATAAATTGACCCCATATTGGCAGAGCCATTGTTGCACCTTGTCCAAATGCAATATCTTCAAAATGAACAGACCTGTCTTCACCACCAACCCATACGCCCGTGACTAAATTTGGGACCATACCCATAAACCATCCATCACTTTGATTTTGAGTTGTTCCTGTTTTTCCAGCAATTGCGTTTTCAAATGCATATGGATAGCCCGTTATCAAGTTCTTGTATATATAATTCGTTTCTTCTAAACCTGAATGTCTTAGCCTTCCACCTGACCCATACTTGGTTACCCCTTCCATTAAGTTTACCGTCACGTATGCTGCTTCTTCACTGAGCACATCTGTTGTTTGTGGAATTACCTCATACAAAGGCACTCCATTTTTATCTTCTATTCTGGTAATAAAAATTGGCTCAATATAAATCCCCTTATTAACGAAAGTGCTGTAGGCTCCTACCATTTCATAAAGACTAATGTCTGGTGTTCCAAGTGCTATAGATGGTACCTCTGGAAGGTATGATTTAATTCCCATTTTTTTCATTAATGTTACTACAGGTTTTGGGCCCACTTGATCCATTAATCTTGCACTTATAGTGTTGATCGAATTAGCTAGAGCGTTTTTTAAATTTCGTGTTTGACCATACTTATCACTTGAGTTTTTTGGACACCATGCATCCATGTTTCCATGTTTCATTGGTTCAATACAATACAAAGCATCTGGCACAGTATAACATGGTGAAAGTTTTAATTGATCAATAGCTGTGGCATACAAGAATGGCTTGAAAGTTGATCCTATTTGGCGTCTTCCTTGCTTAACCTGGTCATACTGAAAATGTTTATAGTTAAAACCTCCCACCCATGCTTTAACGTGGCCAGTTTGTGGCTCCATAGACATCATAGATGCGCGTAAATGAGATTTATAATATCTTATTGAATCTATTGGCTTCATTATTGTGTCTATATCCCCATTCCATGAAAAAACTTTCATTGATGTATCTACCTTAAATGAATCCCATATTTCATCTTCACTTTTGCCACTCAATTTCATCTTTCTCCACCTTTCTGATCTCATGGCGGAAAGTTTGATTAAAGTGTCTACTTGTCCCTCTCGCAAATCTTTAAAAGGAGGTGTTGGGTTTTCTTCTGACTTTTTATTTTGTGCAAAAAATTCAGATTGAAGACTTTTCATGTGTTCACTCACAGATTCTTCTGCAATAGATTGTAGTCTAGAATCAATAGTTGTATAAATTCTTAAACCGTCTCTATACAGGTTGTATTTTGATCCATCTGAGTTTGGATTTTCTCTTAACCACCTATTCATAAACTCTTGCAAGTAAGCTCTAAAATATGTAGCTAATCCTTCTCTATGAGATTCAGGAGAGTAGTCAATATAAAGAGGAAGTTTCGTTAATGAATCCATCTCAGTTTTTGTAATCATTTCATTTCTGTGCATCTGTTGAAAAACAACATTTCTTCTTTCTTTGACAAGTTCAGGTCTTCTTAACGGATTATAATATGATGAATTTTTAAGCATTCCCACTAGTGTAGCTGCATCCTCAATTAGGAGAGAATCTGGGGTTTTATTGAAATATATTTTTGATGCTGATCTTACACCATCTGCAGTGTTTCCAAAGTCATATATATTTAAATACATGGCGATAATTTCATTCTTAGTATATCTTTTTTCAATTTGAATAGCCAATACCCACTCCTTTGCTTTTTGAAGTACAGCCTGAAATATACTTCTAGATCTTACTCCAACAAAAAGCTGTCTCGCAAGCTGTTGACTAATGGTGCTGGCTCCACCTCTTGTATTTAAAAAAGCTATTGCCCTAAGTGTTGATCTAACATCAATTCCAGGATGATCATAAAATCTTTCATCTTCAGTTGCAATTAAAGCATCTACCAAGTTATTAGGAAGTTCATCATAAGTTATAGGAGTTCGATTATCGTTAAAATAAAATTTACCCAAAATCTCACCGTCAGATGATATTATTTGAGTAGCAAGATTTGTGTTTGGGTTTTCTAATTGTTCAAACTCTGGCATTTCTCCAAATGTTCCATTGCCGGCAAGAATAAACAATCCGAAAAAGGATATTAAACCAAAAACTACAGAGGCCCAAAGCAACCTGATTGTGAGTAATTTTTTCATATTAGTTTATCTTGAATTTTAACTTAGGGGATCGACCCTTTTTAAATATTTTATTACTGTTGTGCTTTCCTTTTCTAAGAGATTTTTGTTCATCGTAAGATAACTTAATAATCTCCATACATTCATTAGAACAACAACTATTCATCTTTTCTCTACAATCTTCACACTGAATAAAAAGCAGGTGACATGATTCGTTAATACAGTTGATATGAGAATCACAAGGGTTCCCACATTGATGACAATTAGATACAATATCATCTGATATTCTTTCTCCTCTTCTTTCATCAAAAACAAAGTTTTTTCCAAGAAAATTGTTCTTTAGATTATTTTCATTTACTTGCCTGGTGTATTCTATAATTCCACCTTCTAGTTGGAAGACATTTTTTATTCCTTTATGTTTCAAATATGCGCTAGCCTTTTCACATCTAATGCCCCCTGTACAATACATTAGATAGTTTTTTTCTTTTCCATTTTTTTCAAGCTCTCTATCAATAATTTCAAGCGACTCTCTGAAGGTATCTACGTCTGGCTTTATAGCTCCTTTAAAAAACCCTATTTCACTCTCGTAATGATTTCTCATATCAATACAAATAGTGTTTTTGTCATCTAACATCTGATTAAATCTTTGAGCATCTAGATGTTCTCCTATTTTTGTAACATCAAATGTATTTTCATTGAGTCCGTCAGCAACTATTTTCTCTCTAATTTTAATAGTAAGTTTTAAAAAAGACTTACTGTAGTGTTCTAGGGCAATATTTAGTCTAATTTCATTAAGAGGTGTAATTTCACTAATTGATTTTTTAAACTTATCAATATTTTCTTTTGGAACTGAAAGTTGAGCATTGATTCCTTCGTGTGCAACATAAATTCTTCCCAAAACATCAATGTTGGACCAGACAATAAATAGATGATCTCTAAATAAAGTAGGGTTTCCTAGATTAAAATACTTATAGAAAGAAAGTGTTATTCTCTCTTGAGAATTTTCATCAATAATTCTGGCGCGCTCTTCAGCACTAAGTTTATTGTACAGTTGCATGCTATACTAATATAGAATGCAAAATTACAACTATTTTAACAACCTTTAATGTAATTCAATAAGCAAGAGCTTGCTTTTGTATATATTATATGGCTGGTATGGCTAATTTTTTACTTTTAGTCAGTGAGTCCGTCTTGTTTTGAACCCACCAAGAGAAGTTCAGTTTGACGCCCATTAATATATCTAAATCCATTTTTGCCAAAAAAACCTGGCACTTCAAGCATAATTCTAATGTCTTTTTTCCACTCTGGAATATATACGGTGGTATTTAACTCAATTGCATAAGAAGTATTGTATTGAAGTGGATAGTCTCCTGAAAAAGGAACACCTTCTTGAGAATCCCACATTCCAAGCGTTGTTCCGGCTGAATGACCATAGGTGCCAAGAGGATGAGTGTAAATTGATGGCCTTAAGCCTTCTGCTTTTCCTTGCTCTAATGATTTTTTTAAAATCTGATTACCTGTAGCGCCTTGCTTAAAATTATTAGTGAAAATGTCTTGAACTCGATTTCCATCTTTTAATGCATTAACTAAAAAATCAGGAGCACTAGTTTCTTCCGGTTTTAAAACATATCCTAATTCTTGGGTATCTGTATTAAGCGTGAGGTATGAAATACCAAAATCACAGTGTAAAAGGTCTCCAGGCAAAATGGTGTCAAACTTTGAGTTGTTGTCAAAAGCATATAGATCACTCTCATCGTTTCTTTGGACATCAACAGTTGGGTGGAACCATGTATCTAATCCTAGCTCAATAACTTTTTCACGCATCCACCAAACAACATCATCAGTGGTTGTAACTCCAGGAGTAATTACTTTTGTTGAAAAAGCCTCTCTTATTATTGCGCTGCTAATTTCAACTAATTGTGAGTAAGCTGTCATCTCTAGATCTGTTCTAGTTTCAATCCAAGCAATAGCTAGATCTTCTGCAGAAACAATTTTTTTTCTAAATTTTGGGGATAATACATTGTAAAGTTGATCATAATGGTATTTGCTAAGTCCGTCTGCTAATGACTCATAACTAGAAGTATTGATTCCAATTTTTTCTGGATTTTTACTAACTATATAATCTTTAAGTGCTTCCCATTGGTTGGGCTGTTTTTCTTTGTTCCATATAGATGGAATGTTATCTCCAAAAGCATATCTAGCAATCGCAACTGACTCAAAGTTTTTAGTTTCAGAGTCTAAAGAAAAAACAATAATTGTTGTTCTTCTTGCGTTTAACCATGTTGGAGGCAACATTGTTTTAATTATAGGGTCTTCATTATATTCTCTTGCAATTAAAACCCACATATCAATACCTGTTTTTTCCATAAGCTCAGGTAATAAATTATTGAATCGCTCCTTTTGGAGTTTGTTGACAAACTTTGCTCTTTCCTTTAATGGAAGGATGTCTTGAGCATAGAAATTTGAAACAAATAGTACAGAAAATAATATTAATATTTTTCTCATAGTTAAGTAAAATATAAATATAAAAAATATTACTTTAGTGATAAATGTCTCAATATGTCTGATCAGAAAGATTCTAAACTTAAAGCCTTACAATTAACACTAGACAAACTAGATAAAACTTACGGAAAAGGATCTGTAATGAAGCTTGGCGATCAAACTATTGAAAAAGTTGAAGCTATTTCTTCAGGTTCAATAGGGCTAGATATCGCACTAGGTGTTGGCGGTTATCCTAAAGGAAGGGTTATAGAAATCTATGGTCCTGAATCATCTGGAAAAACAACATTAACCCTTCATGCAATTGCAGAATGTCAAAAAGCAGGTGGTATAGCTGCCTTTATTGATGCAGAGCATGCTTTTGATAGATTTTATGCTCAAAAATTAGGAGTAGATCTAGGAGAGCTTGTTATCTCTCAACCTGATAACGGCGAGCAAGCACTTGAGATAGCAGATAACTTAATTTGTTCTGGAGCTGTAGATGCTTTAGTAATAGATTCTGTAGCGGCATTAACTCCCAAAAGTGAAATTGAAGGTGAAATGGGAGATTCTAAAATGGGTCTTCATGCAAGATTAATGTCACAGGCTTTAAGAAAATTAACTGCCTCCATAAGCAAAACAAATTGTACAGTCTTTTTTATAAATCAATTAAGAGAAAAGATTGGTGTTATGTTTGGAAATCCTGAAACCACAACCGGAGGTAATGCATTAAAATTTTATGCTTCTGTAAGAGTAGATATAAGAAGGTCCACTCAATTAAAAAATTCTGAGGGAGGAGTTCTTGGTAACAAGACAAGGGTTAAAATTGTAAAGAATAAAGTAGCGCCACCCTTTAAGACTACTGAATTTGATATAATGTATGGCGAGGGTATTTCTAAAATTGGTGAAATACTAGACATTGGTGTTGAACATGATATAATTGAAAAAAGTGGATCATGGTTCAGTTATGGGGGGAGCAAACTAGGTCAAGGTAGAGATTCTGTAAAAGCTATTTTAAAAGACAACCCTGAATTAATGGAGGAATTAGAACAAAAGATCCTTGAACAGCTTAGTGCTGATTAGGATAATATTTTTTTCCAATTATTTGTAGCCTTTACTGCCGCTTGTTTTGGGTCGTTTTCTAGCTCACTTTTTATTTTATTATATGCTTTCTTTGTTAAAGATGGTATGTCCTTCTCCGTAAGTCCTTCTACGCTTATTTTATCTAAAACTTTAACTCTCAATTTTCCCAGTGAACCAAACATTGGATACCATGGGTGCTTTAATTTTAAATCGTAAAACACAAGTGGTATTATTGGAAGATTATTTTCGATTGCAATTTTAAATGCTCCTCTTTTAAAATCAGCCAAAAGAATGGTGTCATCTAAATAATTTGTTTCAGGAAAAATACACACATTGTAACCCTCCTTTAACATCTCATTGGCTTGGCCATAAACCTCAAATCTGCTTTTTGAATCTGACCTATCTACCATTATTGCTGCGCGTTTATATATATAACCAAAAAATGGAAGCTTGTATAATTCTTTTTTTCCAACAAATACAAATGGCTTCTTACAAGTAATTAACATGAGAAAAACATCCATATGGCTAGAGTGATTAGCAATTATTAGACAGTTTGTGTCTGATTTTAATTTTTCCTTGTCTTCAACTTTAACATAATAACCGCTTCCATGTAAAGTTATTCTTGCCCAAAGATTTCTTGCAATCCAAAATAATTTAGAATAAGCCTTGGGAAGAAGAAGTATTAAAACTAGGAAAGGGAAGTATATCAAAACTTGAATTCCTGCTAAAAAATAGAACCAGAATTCTAACCAAAATTTTAAAAAGAATCTTTTAATCATGTTTTAAATTTTGACATTACTTATTCAAAGGTAATAGGTATTTTGTTTCAAGATCAAAAAAAAATATCTTTGTTTTGTAAAACTCACACATGGCCAAAATATTAACAGGCATTCAATCAACGGGGACTCCTCACCTTGGAAATATACTTGGCGCAATTATTCCCGCAATAGATATGGCTAATTCTTCTAATGAAGAGTCTTACCTTTTTATTGCTAACATGCATTCTCTAACTCAAATTAAAGATCTAAACATCTTAAACGAAAACACCTTTTCAACAGCAGCAACATGGCTTTCTTTTGGACTAGATCCCAAGAAAAGTTGTTTTTTTAGACAAAGTGATGTGCCTGAAGTTACAGAACTGGCTTGGTATTTAAGTTGTTTTTTTCCTTATCAAAGATTAAAGCTTGCACATTCCTTTAAAGATAAAGCAGATAATCTAAAAGATGTAAACTCTGGACTTTTTTCATATCCAATGCTTATGTCTGCTGATATTTTAATGTATGATGCCAATATAGTCCCTGTTGGGAAAGATCAACTACAGCATCTTGAAATGACAAGAGATGTAGCTACTAGATTTAATAATTTAATGGGAGATACTTTTGTGATTCCTGAGGCTAAAATTCAAAACGATACTAAATATATAATTGGAACGGACGGTGAAAAAATGAGTAAGTCTAAATCTAATATCATAGATATATTTCAAGATGATAAAAAATTAAGGAAACAGATAATGAAAATTCAAACTCAAAGCTTATCTGTTGAAGAACCTAAAGATCCTGATCAATGTAATGTTTTTAAATTGTTTAAAGTAATAGCCTCAGATGAAGATGCAAAAAAGTTACATTCGCGATACACAAATGGGGGAATGGGATATGGTGAGGCCAAAGAGCTACTATATAATCATACTTTGAGTCGCTTCTCAAAAAACAGAGAGTTATTCTTTGAACTAAACACAAACAGGGATAAAGTTGAACAATTATTGTTAGAGGGAGCTTTAAAGGCAAGAAAACAAGCTCAAAATGTTCTTAAAAGAGTTAGGGCTCGTGTTGGTTTTTAACTGTTTTTTTTTAAATTTACTTAATGACAATTTTTAAAGACATTGTTGATTTATTACACAATAATGATTGTGTAATTTTGCCTGGCTTTGGAGCTTTTGTTCTTAAGAAGAAGTCAGCGACAGTTGTAGGGAATGAATTTATCCCTCCCAGTAAAAATGTCTCTTTTAATTCAATGCTTAAGGAAAATGATGGATTATTAGTTAAGCAAATAAGTAGAACTAGAAAAATATCATACGATAATGCTTTTAGCCTTGTTGAAGAAGAGGTTAAGTCATTTAGGAACAAACTCTCTAAGGATCTTCTTGTCGAAGTTAAATCATTAGGAATTTTTGAATTAAAAGATGAAAACAACATAAGCTTTAACCCTGACTTTTCAATAAATTTTGATTCATCTAGTTTTGGGCTTCAATCCTTTTCAAAAGAACCGCTTTTAAAAACTGTCAAAAGAGAATCTAAAAAAGATCTACAGTTTGTTTCAAGCTCAATACTAAAAAATGCTGCAATATTTATCTGTTTAGTTGGATTAAGTTATGTTGGATATTTCAACTATACTAATTATGTAGACAATGAAAAGCTTAATAATATTGCACTTGCTCAAGAAGAAATACTTAAAAATGTTCAGGCTGCAACATTTGATTTAGGAGAACTTCCCCTAATCAATCTTACTGTTTCTGCTCCAGTAGTTGATCAAAACTCTACATACTTTAGTGTTATTTCTGGCTCTTTTAGGTCAAAAGAGAATGCTCAAAAACAATTAAATAGTCTGATTAACTTAGGGTATAAAGCATCCTATACCTCAATAAATCCTAAAGGTCTTTTTCGAGTTGCTTATGCTAGGTTAAAAACTAGAAACGAAGCTGCTTCCCTTATTTCAAAAATTAAAGGCAACGGCCAAGATGCCTGGTTGTTAATTGAGAATTAATATTTATCAAGCCATATAGTTGGATTTTCTGGCTTTAGCTCATTAAAAATATTAAACTTTAATACAGTTTTTCCTGTAGATTCATTTGTAAATACAATTCCAATTTCATCATTTGCGTTTATTTTATCTCCTTTTTTAACAAAAATTGACGATAGATTTTGATAGTTTGAGATATATTTACCATGTCTAATTAATACTCCTGGGTTTCCCCCAGAGAAACCATATACAGATAGTACCTCTCCGTCAAAAACTGAATAAGCTACGGAATTAGGTGAGGTTGCAAGAGATATTCCGTTACTATTTATTGTAGTTGTCCTTACAACTGGGTGAGGTTGTGTTCCAAATCTTCTTACAACCACTCCTTGCTTTAATGGCCAGGGGAGTCTACCTTTATTAGCCTGAAAATTTGTGGAAATTAATCTGCCCTCAGGAGTTAAAGCAAAGTTTGTTGAATTATTATTTTTGTTAGATTCTGCAATTGCTAGCCTTATTAACTTTTGAATCTCATTATCAATTAACCTGGTTTGTTTTTCTTTTTCATTAATTTCTAAGGCATAATTTTTTTGATTCTTTAGCAGGTTTTTAAATAAAGTGTTTTGTAGTTGTTTTTCCTTGGTTAATGTTTCTTTTACCTCTCTGTTCTCGTCAATAATATTCTGTTTATTATTTTTTCTTATTTGAAGGCTATCTATAGTTTGTGAAATTTGAGTTTGAATTAAAACAATTTTATCAGCCTGCTTCTTTCTATATTTAGAGTATTGTTTAAAATATTGAAATCTTTTAAATGCTTGGTTTATGTTTTCTGAGGCAAACAAAAACATTAATTTCATTTGAGTAGATTTCTTTTTGTAGGAGCTATAAATGATTTGCTCATACTCTTCCTTAAGCTTAATTAACTCGTTTTCTAAATCAGATAGTTTTTCTGTTTGATTATAAATAATGTTAGTTAAATTATTTAATTGTGAATTATTAATATTTATAAGTTTATCTCGAACAGAAATCTTCAACTGTATATCCTCTAATTCATTTGCTAAATTCTTAGACTTTTTTCTTGAATCTAAAATCAAAGAATTTATTTGACTTATTTCTTTTGTTAGAGATATTTTTTGAGCCTCTAGCTTCTTTTGTCTTGCCTCATAGTTTTGGGCGTTCAATGGAATGATCGAAAATATTAGTAATAAAAAAGCTGTCTTACTTAAGAATTTCATCTAAGGTTTTGATTTTATAATCAGTAGGTATTTCCATTGGAAAAGTTAATTTTTCCGGAAAGTCAAATTGTGAATATTCTAAGTTGATCTTTATAATCTCACTTCCTTTGATATAAGAGATTAAGACATTATTAGGAAAAGTTTTACCTTCAAGTATTTTATAATTACTATAATCAACAGTGATTAATGATGATAAAAGAGGTAAGTAAATTCTTTGTTGTTGAAGCTTAAAAGTCTCAGGGTTAATAAATAGAGTAGACTGAATGCCTTTTGAAGATTTCAGCACATAGTAATTTGGATTTTCAATCATCTCCCAGTCACCTTTTCCAGTATCTAAGATTGGGTTTCCAAAGAGAACATTTTGAAAAATTTCAACAGGATTTTTAATACCTAGCGTTCTCATAATTAAATCCAGATCTTGATTTATATATGTTTTCTGAAATTTCTCATAGAACAAAACTTTTTGATTGGTTAATAAAATTTTTGCGATTGGGACAATCATTGTTGCGCTCATCCATAAAAGTTCATTTTCTAGGGCTCTTAGACTTAAATTAATGGTTTGAATTGATCTTCCGTCATTAAATTCTACTCTAACTCTATTTCTAAGATTTTCAAATTTAAGATCCGCTTTTCTTGAGTTTTTTAAAATTTCTGATAATTCAATTTCATTAGAGGGTATGTCACTTACAATCTTTTTTTTTGTGGAACATCCTTGTAAAAAAAATAAAATGATTACAGGAAGTATAATGGTTTTTTTAAATAGTCTATTTTTCATTATTATTGATTTGAGAATAGTCACCTAAAAAGATTTCTTTGTGAGATCCATCATAATTACAATTGCTTCCCAATATAGAATTTTTAATGTTTGCGTTGGAAATGTTTGAGTCATTGTATACTAATGAAGATTGAATAATTGAGTCTGAAATAATACAATTATCTCCAATAGATACATTTGGGCCAAGCGTTGAATCTTTAACAGTTACATTTCTGCCAATAAAAACAGGATGATTTATTATAACTGTTCCTTCTTGTGACAAGTTGTTCTCATTACTATCTTTCTGTTTTGATTTCATTATTATTTTTGCAGATTCTAACAGTAACTGAGGGGTGCCACAGTCCATCCATGTTTCAATTTCTTGAGATTTAAAAATCTTATTCTTTTCAATCATTTTCTCAATTCCATAATTTAAAAGGTATTCTCTGCCTGGCTCTAATTTTTCCTTAAGATGATTTTTGAGTTCATCTCGAAGAATTGATGATTCTTTAAAATAATAAATCCCAACAACTGCTAGGTCTGAAATGAAATCTTTAGGTTTTTCAATCAACTCTATAACATTAGACTCTTTATCAAGGTTTACAACTCCATAACTTGAAGGGTTTTCAACTTTTTTAACCCAAATCATTCCATCTGCATTTAAATCAATTTCAATTTTACCTTGAATCATTGTGTCCGCATAAGCAATAATAGCAGGTCCTGTCAAGGACTCTTCAGCGCACATTATTGCATGACCCGTGCCTAGTTTGTCCAACTGTCTGTAAACCTTTGTTTTTGCATTGTATTTTTTAGAAATTAAAGCTAACGATTCAACCACTGAAGAATCAAAATAAGCCTCATCTCCAAGAATATATACTATTTCCTCAATATTTGAAGAAAGTGTTGAGGTAATTTGATCAATCAAATGTTCAACTATAGGCTTATCAATTATTTCTAATAAGGGCTTTGGTCTGGATAAGGTAAAAGGCCTAAGTCTTGTTCCTTTTCCAGCCATTGGAATAAATATTTTCATTTGTCTGATTTAAATCAAAAATACAAAAAGTGTATGATGTGATTTTTTTGTTTACGAATTCAACGCTTCAGCTCCACCAACAATTTCTAAAATTTCATTAGTAATTGCAGTTTGTCTTGCTTTATTATATGTAAGCTTAAGCTGATCTCTAAGATCTGTTGCATTGTCTGTAGCTTTGTGCATGGCAGTCATCCTTGCTCCGTGTTCTCCCGCTATAGAGTCTGAAATAGCTTTGAATAATTGAATTGCTAAAGATTTTGGTATTAATTCTTCAAGAATTTTTGCTCTATTAGGTTCAAAGATATAGTCACCAGGTGCATTGCTCGTATCGTCTGAATCGTCAAGTATTGGCAAATATTGTTCTTTGGTTATAATTTGGGTTGCTGCATTTTTAAAATGATTATAAACTAAAACTATCTCGTCATATTCTTCACTTTCAAATCTTTGCATAATGTTTTCTGCAATTTCTTTTACAGAAGAATAAGAAAAGTTGTCATAAACTTCATTGTGAGAGCTAATAACGTTGAATTTTTTTCTTAAAATATCATTTCCTTTTTTCCCAATAGTTAAAAGATCCGGAGTATTAGAACCATATTTAGTGTTTAAATTATAGACTTCTTTAATTATGCTAGAGTTAAATCCTCCACAAAGACCTTTGTTGGAGGTTATAACGATTAAAAGAGGTTTTTTCAATTCTCGTTTTTCAAATAAGGGGCTAGATTCATCTGAATCAACTGAAGCAGAAATGCTTTTAATTAATTCTGAGAGCTTGTTAGAATATGGTAAGGTTGCAGTAATTCTATCCTGTGCTTTCTTCAACTTAGCAGCAGAAACCATTTTCATGGCATTTGTAATCTGCATCGTTGATGAAACAGAGCTTATCCTATTTCTAATCTCTTTTAAACCTGACATATATTAAAACGTTTTTGCAACTTTTTCAGCAACTTTTCTTATTTCATCTGTTTCTTTGTCTGAGATTTTTCCAGACTTTAATTCAGCTAAAAGCTTCTTGTTGTTTTTTCTAAGTTCTTGAAGAAACGCTTCTTCAAAAGCTTTTACTTTATTAACTGGAACATCCTTAAGAAGGTTTTGAGATCCGGCATAAATTATTGCAACCTGATCTTCAACTTGGAAAGGATCGTTTTGATTTTGTTTCAAAATTTCCACATTTCTTCTTCCTTTTTCAATAACATTTAGTGTAGCCGCATCAAGATCTGAACCAAACTTTGAAAAAGCTTCAAGTTCTCTATACTGAGCTTGATCTAGTTTAAGTGTTCCTGCAACTTTTTTCATAGACTTGATTTGTGCAGACCCTCCAACCCTAGAAACTGAAATACCAACATTAATCGCTGGTCTTACACCTGAGTTAAACAGATCAGATTCTAAAAATATTTGACCATCTGTAATGGAAATTACGTTTGTGGGAATATACGCTGAAACATCTCCCGCCTGAGTTTCGATAATAGGAAGTGCTGTAAGAGAGCCTCCTCCTTTAACTTTGGACTTTAATGCTTCGGGCAAGTCATTCATTTCACTTGCAACCTTATCGTCATTAACAACTTTTGCTGATCTCTCTAAAAGTCTTGAGTGAAGATAAAAAACATCACCTGGGTAAGCCTCTCTTCCTGGAGGTCTTCTAAGTAGAAGTGAAACCTCTCTATAAGCAACTGCTTGTTTAGATAAATCATCATATATAATTAAAGCCGGCCTACCTGTGTCTCTAAAATATTCTCCAATACACGCCCCTGAGAATGGAGCGAAAACTTGCATTGGAGCAGGGTCAGATGCATTCGCAGCTACAATTACTGTATAGTCTAGAGCTCCCTTTTCTTCTAACGTCTTTGCAATACCTGCCACAGTAGATGCTTTTTGGCCAATCGCAACGTAAATACAAAAAACTGGTTCACCTGCATCATAAAATTCTTTTTGATTTAATATAGCATCAATACATACAGTTGTTTTACCAGTCTGTCTATCTCCAATTACTAATTCTCTTTGACCTCTTCCTATTGGGATCATAGCATCAATAGATTTTATTCCTGTTTGGAGAGGTTCATTTACTGGTTGACGATAAATAACCCCTGGTGCTTTTCTTTCGATTGGCATGTCAAAAAGTTCACCTTTTATTGGTCCTTTTCCATCAATTGGATTACCTAAAGTATCCACAACTCTTCCTAGAATTCCCTCACCAACTTTTATAGATGCAATTTGGTTTGTTCTCTTAACAGTGTCTCCCTCCTTTACCCCCTTAGAGGATCCGAATAATACAACCCCCACATGATCTTCTTCCAAGTTTAGCACCATTCCCTGAAGATCATTGTCAAATGACACAAGCTCTCCATATTGAGCATTAGAAAGACCATATACTCTTGCTATACCGTCTCCTACTTCAAGTACTGTTCCAACTTCATCAAATGATGACTGGATATCTGCAGACTCAAGTTGTTTTTTTAATAGTGCTGAAACTTCAGCTGGTTTAATTTTTTGCATTTCTTAATTTTTAATTTGTTGTTTTTAATTGCTTTTTCATTTTTTCTAATCTTTTTTTAACACTTGCATCTAATCTTGTGTTATCAAAATCTAGAGTAAATCCAGCAATTAAGTCTTTATCTTTCTTTTTTGTCAATTTTATCTTTCCCGCTTTAATTGAAGACAGGTACGTCTCTATTGTTTTTTCTAGATTTTCTGAAATGTTAACAGGAGTAGTAACTGTGACATCAACAATATCATTGTACGTGTTATATTGTTGAACAAAAACCTTACAGACATCTAAAAGCATATCTATTCGGTTGTTTAATGATAGAAGGTTTAATAAAATTGAAATATTCGGCAAAGACGGGCCAGTTAATTCATTCAAAAGCTTTGTCTTGTTTTCTCTTGAAATAGTAGGATTAGAAATAAACGCTTTTAAATCATCTGATTCTTCTAAAATATTGATTAATGAATTTATTTCATCAAACATAACGTCTAGATTGCCCTCTCCAATAGAGTGGCTTACTAACGCTTTTGCATATCTTTTAGAGGAAGTTCCTAGAGCCATAATTATTGGTCAAATTTTTTCTCTTTTAATAGTTTGTCAATATATTCTTGATGGCTTTTATCATCATCAAGCTCTTGCTCTAAAACCTTAGAAGCAATATCAATTGAAAGATCTGCAACTTGATTTTTAATTTCATTCATAGCTGACCTTTTTTCATTTTCAATTGAGGTGCGTGCTTGTGCTAAAATATTTTCAGCTTCTGAACGAGCATCAGATTTTGCCTTCTCAACAAGTTCTTTACCTGACTGTTTTGCTTGATTAATCATTGCATCACTTTCAGCTCTAGCTTCTTGTAGGATTTTTTTGTTCTCAGCCTGAAGGCTTTCCATTTCTTTCTTAGCTTCCTTGGCAGAATCAAGAGAATCTCTAATAGATTTTTCTCTTTCGTTGATTGTGTCTAATATTGGTTTCCATGCAAATTTTCTAAGCAAGAAAATCAAAGTAACAAATATTAGGGTCTGCCAAAAGAATAGACCAGATGAAAATTCACTTATTAATTTTTCCATAAACTAATTCAATTAGTTAACTGCAAATAATGCAGCAAAAGCAATTCCTTCAACAAGAGCTGCTATTACAATAGCTGCTACAAGAATTTTATTTGAAGCGTCCGGCTGTCTTCCGATTGCATCCATTGCTCCACGGCCGATAAGTCCAATTCCGATCCCTGTTCCAATGATTACAAGTCCTGCTCCGACTATTTTAGGTATTTCCATTTTTATTTATTTAAGTTATACATTTATTTAAAGTTAATGATCGTCCTCCTGAACAGCAAAGCCAAAATAAAGTGCCGACAAAAGAGTAAAAATATACGCTTGTAAAAGTGCCACTAAAACTTCGATTATTGATATAAAAAATACAAGGACGAGTGATAAGCTAGATCCAACAAGATTTTTAAAAATAAAAATTAGTCCAATCAAGCTATATAATACAATATGACCTGCAAGAATATTCGCATACAACCTTATCATTAATGAAAAAGGTTTAATAAACACTCCTAAAAGTTCAATTGGTGCCAATAAAGGTTTAAGCCAAACTGGAACACCTGGCATCCAAAAAATGTGTTTCCAATATGTTTTGTTGGCAGTAAGGTTTGTAATTAAAAACGTAATCAGTGCTAATCCAAAAGTTACCGCTATATTCCCAGTTACATTTACACCCAAGGGGCTAAGGCCAAGAAGGTTTAAAAACCATATGAAGAAAAATAAAGTAAGCAAAAAGCTCATATACTTTTTGTAATTATTTTCTCCAATACTTGGAATAGCAATTTCATCTCTGATTAAAATTACAATTGGCTCAAAAAACCTACCTACTCCTTTTGCTATTTGATTATTTTCTTTATATGATTTTGCAAGCGATGTGAATAACATAAACATTAACATCGATACCAGTAAAATAGAGAAAACACTTTTTGTAATTGATAAATCTAAAGGTTTCAAGTTGGTTACCTCTCCTTCTTCGTCATAGGATATCTTTCCTTCTTGATTAGTTTCATATATTTTTCCGTGATAAAGCTTATAAAATTTTCCTGAAGATTCTACAACTTTTTTTCCATGATCTAACTTTGAGGACATAAAGAATTTAATGCCTTCATCAACTAATATTACTGGAAGAGGAAAACCATAATAAATTTTTTCGCCTGTTTTTTTGTCCTTAGTTGAAAATAAAGAAAAGTCATGGGAGTCTTGAACGTGATGGTAAATATATTCCGTTATCTCCTCTTGTAATGATTGTTTTTTTTCTTCTTCTTTAGCATGAGCAAAAGATGCAGATAATAGTATCAAGGATAGAAAAAAAGATCTGCTTTTAAGATATGTCATGCTTAAACAAAGTAGATTAAGTTTTGCGCGACAAATGTAATATATAAATAGATATTTTTAAAATCATTTGAGGTCAAAATTTAAAAAGTTATTTTAAATTTTTTGTCTGAGAAATTATTAGAAATATTATAAGGGTTATCCCTAGAACTGAAAGAGCTAAAGTGAAGTAATTGTTTTCACTTTCAAAGTGCAGGTCAGCCCATTCTCCAATCAATGAAGACAGGTACATAATGGCTGCAATCTGAAAAACTAATCCTGAGAATACAAGCCAAGGTTTAGGCTGTTTTTTCACGTGTGTCGTTGAAATTTGTAATCTTTTTTAGGGGCGCTATATTGGTTGCGTCGTTTTGCATAGATGACTTTGCATTAAAAACAGCTCCAGACTCTACAATTAATTTTGACATTACCACGTCTCCATGAACTTCACCTGTTGATCTAATTGACAAAAGATCTTGAACATGGATTGTTCCACTAAAGTTGCCCTCTATATCTGCTGAAGAACAAACTATAGTTCCATCTATTTTTCCATTCTTCCCTATAACTACCTTTCCTTTTGTTTCAATATTACCTTCAAAAGAACCATCGATCCTAAAATCTGATTCAGAAGTAAAATTTCCTGTAAAGCTGCTGTTCTTTTCAATAGTATTACAGCTTGCTGATAAATCGTAATTTTTCATTTTATAAAAATTGGGAAATAAAACTACAATTTTATTTTCAATAAATATCTTTTTTATTAGTAATATTGCGCTGATAATCAGTATATATATGTCAAGAAAAGTAAAAATTATTTGTGATGATGTTGAGCATAATCTAGTAATGGTGGAAGATAAAACCATATTAGAGTTGGCTCTTGAAAACGATATAGACGCCCCTTATTCATGCCAAGGTGGTATTTGTAGCACCTGTCTAGCAAAGCTTAACGCGGGGTCTGTTGAAATGGCTAACAATCAAATATTAACTGACGATGAAGTCGATGAAGGGTATATACTTTCATGTCAGGCTAGGCCAACCTCAGATGAAGTTGAAGTTAATTATGACGAGGTTTAGCTAAATTTAAAATTTCTAATGCTTTTTCAATTACCTCTTTAGGCTCAACAGATCTAAAAGCACTTTCATATCCTTTTGGAATTTTGTTACCAAAAACAGAAGTGGGAATCTGGGGATATAGGTTTCTATCAATCATTATTGAGTTTTCTATTCCTTGGTCAAAAGGTGTAAAGCCACAAAAAGGATGGGTCATTCCCCATATTGTAAGAACAGGAACTCCATAATTAGCAGCGATATGGCCATTAGCAGAATCCATAGAGATCATGAGATCAATATAGCTTATTATGTTAATTTGTTCCGATAAATTAAAGGACGAAGCAATATCAGTTACATTATCATAAGCATTTTCCCAAACCTTTATTTGCTTTAACTCATTTTCTCCTCCTCCAAAAAGATAAATTATGTGGTCCTTTTGAAGATAGGCTATTACGTTTTGCATTAAGTCTAATGGATAGTTTTTTCCTGTGAAGGAAGCAAATGGGGCTATTGCTATTATTTTTTTGTCTTCACTTTTAGATAGAATTTTTTGTTCCTCTGAATTTTCAGGCAAAAATGGTTTTATTGGGTACTCATGGTTTGTAAGATCAATTGGAAAACCAAGGCGTCCAAAAACATCACAATATCTATAATGTATGGGCGTTAATGGTTTAAATTTTTTGTTGTTTTTTTGAGTTAATTTTTTTCTGTCTGCTCTTCCCTTATCGATTGACTGAACTTTTATAAAGACAAGTTTGAAAAACATTTTTAGAATCTTGGTTCTTAAAACATTATGTAAATCTGCTACGGCTTTAATGTTCTTTTTTCTTAAGAGTTTAAATAGTTTAAACAACCCTTTTAAACCCTTATAGTCATTATTAAAATCAACCGAAACAAACTCGAGATTATCAAACTCTTTAAATAAAGGTTCCACAAAACCCCTTGAGACAAAAGTTATTTTTTGATTAGGGTAAGTGTTAAAAAAAGATCTTAAGACAGGAATTGTCATGGCGATATCGCCAAGAGCTGAAAATCTAAAAACCAGAATAGATTTATCCTTTTTTTGAATCATCTTTTTTATACAAAACAGGGTTTAGCGACTCATCATTATACATTTTCATTTGCTTGTAAACTCGCATTTTTTTCTCTCCGCTTGCAATATCTTCAAGAAGCTGATCTATTGATTCTGAAAGATCTTTTTGTTGTTCAAGTAAGACGTCTAGCTTTGCTTGACAGTTTTCTTTATGATCATCACTTACGTCTGTCCTTTTTGCCTCTTCATCCATGTGATAGATTTTTAATATTAGTATTGATAGTCTATCAATTGCCCATGCTGGGCTTTCTGAATTTACTTTAGCTTCTTTTATAGGGACTACATCTGAGTATAGGTTTAGAAAATATGAATCAATGTATTCAACCATTTCCGTTCTGTTTTGATTTGAACTATCAATCATTCTTTTTAGTTTCATTCCTTCGATAGGATCAATTTCAGGGTCTCTAATTATATCCTCATAATGCCACTGTACAGTGTCTATCCAGTTTTTCTCATAAAGCAAATGCTCAAAACTTTTCTTTTCATAGGGATTTACAGGCAAGCGGGATATATCATCATGCACGTGATAATCATTTACAGATTTTTCAAATATTTCAATTGCTAGCTTGCTGATTTTAGTATTATTCATATTAAAAATTTAAAAATTATAATAGATGCAATTAAGGACATAAAGATAAAGTTTACATATGAACTCTTTAATTTTTTTACAAAAATTTGAGATATAAAATAAACAAATATAAGTGAGAGATAATGAAACTCTGAACCGCTGAGTTGCTGATCCATAGAAAAGAATAAGGAAGTTAATATAAGAAACAATACACCTACAAGATCAAGAATTCTTCTTTGCGATCCAGCGGTTCTTTGGAATTTAATTATAACTGAAATTACAAATAAGACAAACACAATAACTATTGGGACATAAGAATATGTTAGGTTAAAGCTATATTCACTTAAGAGCATCAAAAAAAACCTAGATGAATCAGGTATAACGTTATACTCATCTATCGCTTGAGGCTGATCTGAAAAAAAGTATGAAGAAAATAGATAAGTATCTAATGACAAAAAAGATAAAAGCGCATATGCTGATGGCAAAATTATAAGCGGAGTCATAAAAATTATTAAATAATGCTTTAAATCTTTCTTAATGTTTGCGTTAACTAAAGCTAGAAGAGGGTAAATGAAAATAATTAAGTTCTCCAAAATTATCAAAGAGGAAAGGCTTAGGAGAATACAGGCGTCAAATAATCTTTTAATTTTTTTTGAGTTATTGCTAAGCTCAAAAAATATTCTCATATTTCTCCATGATGCCCAGATAGCAGCTGATGACAATATAAATCTCATATCAACAGATTCTATTGGGTAGGACATAACAACTAACGGGTATAATAATAAATGGTATGCGTTTCTGTTTGACCTTTCAATACTAAGTTGTCTGGTCACTGTGTCAATTGCATAAATAGAAAGAAGCAATGCTCCAAATATTAATATTCCATTTAAAGTTTTTGAATCTACAAAAGACCAATTTATTTCTAGAGTTGTGTAATAATATGAAGCTCCGAATAAAAGAAGTGTTGATATACCAACTGAAGTGTAATTAAATTTTTCAAAAGTCTTTGCAATCATATTTCAATGTATTAATTTTGTAGAATAAATATTGTTATGGTTAAAGATTTTTTTTACTCAATTGCATGGCTTTTTGAAGAAGTTTTTTTCTTTCCTTTTGATCTTTTAAGAAATATACAGCTTGACAGTTGGTATATTGCTAACATAACAAGCTGGTCGTTTATATTAATTGGAATAGCGGGGGCTGCTTATTGGATAAAAAAATTAAAAGAATTTGATGATAACGGAGAAGAAGACAAAGACAGTACTTCTCACTCGTTTTTATAAATCAAATCCAATATCCTTCCTATAATACATTTTATCAAATTCCAACTTTTTAATTTGATTGTACGACTCTTTCAGTGCATCTTGATATTTCTTTGCAGTTGATGTAACAGCCAATACTCTTCCTCCATTAGTTACAAAGTTATTGCCTTCCTTTTTTGTGCCTGCATGAAAAACGTCAACATTCTCTATTTCAGAAAGTCCATGAATACTTTTTTCTTTTTCATAGTGCTCTGGGTACCCCCCTGAAACTAAAATTACTGTAGCTGAATGGTTAGCGTTAATTTCTAAAGGTATTTTGTCAAAACGTGGTGTACCCAATGAGTCTAAAAGCTCTACTATATCATTTTTTATTCTAGGAAAAACAACTTCGGTCTCCGGGTCACCCATTCTAACATTATATTCGATTACATATGGTTCTTCTTTTACTTTAATTAAGCCAATAAAAACAAACCCCACATATTCCATTCTTTCATTTAAAATTCCGTCAATTGTAGGCTTTATAATTTTATTTTCAATTTTCAATAAAAACTCCTTATTAAGAAAAGGTACTGGAGATATTGCTCCCATTCCTCCTGTATTCAAACCTGTGTCCCCTTCGCCTATTTTTTTATAGTCCTTTGCAAAAGGAAGTGTTTTATAAGTCTTTCCGTCTGTCAAAACAAAACAAGACAGCTCCGTTCCGTCTAGGAACTCTTCGACCACAACTTTTGAAGATGATTTTCCAAATTTCTTGTCGATTATCATGCTTCTTATTTCTCTCTTCGCTTCACTTAATTCGTTTAGTATTAAAACTCCTTTTCCTGCTGCTAGACCATCAGCCTTTAAGACATATGGAGGGGTCATCGTTTCTAAAAAACTATCAGCTAAATGAATGTTTTCTTCAGTAAACGTTTTGTGTCTTGCTGTTGGAATATTATATTTTTCCATGAAATCTTTTGCAAAATCCTTACTTCCTTCCAATGAGCCTGCTTGCATGCTTGGCGCAATGATTTTAACCTTACTAAGATGTTGGTCTGCCATAAAATAATCATATATCCCGTTTACAATTGGATCTTCAGGCCCAACAAAAACCATCGAAATATCCTCTTCTTTAACAACTTTCTTAATTAGGTCAAAATCATTAACGTTTCCTTGAATATTTTGAGCTAAAAGTGAAGTTCCACCATTTCCTGGAAGCGCATAAAGCTTTGTACACTTTTTGCTTTTTGACATACTCTTAATTATCGCATGTTCTCTTCCTCCTGAACCTAAGACTAAAATGTTCATTGATTTAAAAATTTATTTATCGTCAGTTTTATTTTTTTAACCTGATTTCTATCTGCTTGAGCATTTATCAGGTTGTCTAAATTAATCATAAAAAAATCCTTAAGATTGGTAGAGGTGAAATAATTTCTTAATCCTGAAAGTCTTTGCTTATGATTGTCATGCTTAAGTCCTTCATCAATAAAAACAACTTTTAACCCCATAGCTATAGCAGGTAACGCAGCATGAATTCTTGATGTAATAAGAATTTCGCTACTTGCTATTTTTTCTAACATCTCTTCTGCTAATTTTAACCCCTCATTATGAGATATAATAGGATTGCTTACAATCTGACTGTGTCTTTGAATTGTGGTTTTTTGACTATTTAAATGCTTATTGAATTTTAATAATTTTAAATTATATACTATTTTTTTTAATGGATACTTAAGGGTTGATATAATTAGCTGGCTAAATGTGTTTTTGTTTATTGACGGGTCGAGTCTGTCAAAGGCGCCTATTACAATTATTCCCTCTGGCTTTTTGTTCTTTTTTAAATATTTACTTCTCTGCAATGAGGTTGTAACACATGAAGAATAATATGCTTTAATTCCTTTTTCTATGAGAATGTCTCTGGTGTAGTGGTCTCGACACCCTATTGGTTCATGTTTTTTTAAATATTCTAAAGACTCTTTTTTAAGAAGCTCGCCCTGAGCTGAAGGGTTTATGTGGAATGATATAAATAAAGGTATAATCTTATTGCTAGGAGGCCATTTTTTTGGGTTTTCCATAAACCATCCATTAATTATTGTTTTTATATCATCCTCGTTGTATTTGTCAAGATTTTCTCTATCAAGAATTCTTATTTTTTTGGAATCGATTATGTCTATTACTGCTTTTGTTTGAATATAGTCTCCGATATTTTTAGACCCAACAAACCCTAATACTGCTGTTTCCATCAAAAAATGTTTTGCCTTATCTTTTCAGTTCGTTTAGAAATATCGTATTTTCTTACAATTCGATTTCTAGCTTTTTTTAAATCTGTAGCTCCTAAATCAGAGTTTATAAATTCAACTATCTGCTCTATGTCTTTTTCTGTGTCAAACAAAACCCCTGTTGTTCCAATTGCATCAGGAATTCCAAAAACTCTAGAGCCAATAGGAATACACCCACATAACATTGCTTCACAAAGTGAATTTGGAAGGCCTTCCAGTCTAGAGCCTTGAAAATAAAATTTATTTTTTTGATAAAGTTCTTTCATTTCACTTCTAGTTTGCACGCCCATTACTTTAATGTTTGGTTCTAAATTTATAAATTCTGAAATTCTTATGCCTGATTCACCTACAATTGTAAAGTTTACATTTGGAAGAAAGGTGGCTAGTTGATTAAAGATGTTTAGCCCCTTAATATTTATAACCCTTTTATCCGAAAAAAACGCTGCAGTTAATACTCCTGTTTTTTCTTCACTTTGATCATAGTTCCAAAATCTTGTGTCATAGCCTGTGTTTATTTCTTTAATAACAATGTCTTTTTTGGAAGTAAACCTTCTTACTCCAGAAATAACATTAAATTTTTGTTTTGCAAAATCACAGCCGTTTTCTAAAGATTTATGAACTACCCAAACCTCGTTTACCATTTTGTAATTAAGTTTTGCAATTGTTGATCTTAAGCCTCCTTTAAAAAAAAGACCGTGATTGTTTTTGTTATCAACTATAGCGTCATACCCTCCAACAATAATGATAGATTTTTTAAAAAAGAGTTTTGAAAATAAAATGGGTATAAATGAATGATAGTCATTAAACCATGAAATTAAAAACTTAGATCTAGACAGGTAAAGAATAGATTTAAGTTTTTCCCTTATTCTGTTTAACAAAAACTTAAGCAGGTTTTTTTCTGGCCTTGAATGAATTTTATAAACTTTAAGGCCTAGTGCTTCAAGTATTGAAATGTCTGACTTTACAAAACTTCTCTCAACAGAATATACAACGGTTGCTTTCTTTTTCAAGAGTTGAAGTTGTTAAGTTTGTCTGCTATTCGTCTATCATTAGAAAGTCTTGGAACCTTGTTTTGGCCTCCCAGTCTTCCTACCGATTTCATATAATTGTTAAACCCCCCTTTTTTAACATGAATTACATCTAATTGCTGAATTATATTTCCAAGTATAAGGTCTTTATAATAAATATTTTGACTAATCATTTCTTTTTCCAGGGTTGAAGAAAAACTCTTTATGTCTTCCGGCGTTGTTTCAAACTCAACATACCATTCATGACGAGGTAGTCCTTGCTCAGGATTAATGTTTGGTGCAACTGTAAACTCTCTTATTGTAACACTGTGATTAGCTGTTGCTGTCTTCATGGCTTTCTCTACTTCCTCTGAGATTACATGCTCTCCAAATGCTGAAAGAAAATGTTTAATTCTTCCTGAGACAATGATTCTATATGGTTCCTTTGATGTAAACTTAACAGTATCTCCTATGTTATATGCCCATAGTCCTGCTGATGTTGAAATGATTAACAAATAGTTTACGTTTAATTCAACGTCTTTTAAACTTATTCTCTCATAATCCCCCTTCAAAAAATCCTTAGCTTTAATAAATTCATAAAAAATATCATTATTTAGAAGTAATAAAAGGTCTGTTTGATCTTCTGAGAAAACATCTTGATATCCAAAAAATCCTTCAGAGGCAGGGAAGGTTGCTAAGGTGTCTATGTTTTTTCCAAATAGCTTATTAAATGTTGATCTGTATGGTTCGTAGCTGACACCGCCGTATACATAAAGTGATAATTGGGGAAAAACTTCACTAATTGTTTTGTTTTCCTTTGAAACAATTTTTTCAAAATACATCTGAACCCAAGATGGTATTCCTGCTATAATTGTCATTTTCTCTCCTACTGTTTCTTCAATTATTTTATCAACCTTTTCTTCCCAGTCATCAATGCAATTTGTAGACCATGAAGGCTTTCTGTTTTTTAAAAACAGCTTTGGTACATAATGTGCACTTATACCTGAAAGTCTTCCTAAATAAACTCCATTTTTCTTTTCAAGAGTAGGGCTGCCTTGTAAAAACATGTGCTTTCCGTTGACTGGCTTATAGTTCTTGGTTTTTAAGAAATAGTTTAAGAGTGCGTCTCTAGCTGAATTAACATGTGTTTTTATTGACTCTTTGGTTATAGGAATATATTTTGCTCCAGAAGTTGTGCCGCTCGTTTTAGCAAAATAGAGTGGTTTTCCAGGCCATAAAATATTTTTTTCTCCTGCAACAACCTTATCTACATATGGCTTAAGAGCTTCATAGTCTCTTATCGGCACTTTCTTTTTAAAGTCATCATAAGATAAGATTTCTGAAAAGGCGTGGTCCTTCCCAAAGCTTGTATTTGATGCTGAGGAAATTAATTTATCAAATGTTTTAGCCTGCCATTTAATAGGGTTTGAAATCCATTTTTTGTTTTTCCTTCTAATTAGCCTGGCAAATAGTATTGTGATTATTGTTTTCATTTAGAATTCAATATAGTTCTCTGGGTCTACTGGCTCCCCTTGATACCATAATTCAAAATGAAGATGTGGTCCAGTTGTTAATGATCCTGTATTCCCTGTAAATGCAATTATTTCACCTGTTTGTATTCTGTCTCCCTGGGATTTAACTATTGATGAATTATGTTTATAAATAGAGGTTAACCCATTTAGGTGTTCCGCTATAATCACAAACCCTGTTTCTGATGTCCACTCTGCAAAAACAATAATGCCTTCGCTAATTGAATGAACCGGAGAATTCTCAGGCATAGCTATGTCTACTCCATAGTGTTTGTTTTCATCTTCGAAGCTGGACGACAACTCTCCTTTTACCGGTGGAAATAAAACAGTTGTAAACCTTTCTCCCTCGATTTCTAATGCATTATACTTGTCTTCTTCATCAACAAGCGCTCTTAAAAGCGAGTCCTCTTTGTTTGTTTTAACAATCTCAAGTTCTACTTGATTTGTTTCTAAGGATGAGGTGTTTTCATTAATCTCTTCAAAAGACACATTTCCAGAAAGAATATTTTTTAATGATTTTATATAGTTGCTTTGGGCTAAATAAAGATTTTCTAAAGAGTCTAATTTCATTGAGTTTTCAATTGCGTTTTCTCTAAGCTCAATGCTGGTATAGCCTCTAAAGTATTCTTTTAATGGTGTAAAATATATTACAATGAAAGAGGTGGATAATAATAAGAAAAAGATGAATACTATTGATCCTGCAAGATTTATAGTTGAGGACGAAAAAAGTTTTTTCTTTGCAAGTGTTTTTTCATTAACTAAAAGAATGTGAAAACGTTCAGACAGTTTGTCTAATAGTGTATGTTTTTTCTTTTTTGGCATTAATGCAAATATATGTATAGTTAGGCATAAGTTATTATCTGAATAATAAATTCATATTACAAAAAATAATTCTGTAAATTTGTTAAAAGGAACTTATGTTCCATAAATTTTCAAATATGATAGGTGGACCTCAAATTATTTTAATAGTTATCGTTGTTCTTTTACTGTTTGGTGGCAGAAAAATTCCTGAGCTTATGAGAGGGCTTGGAAGTGGAATTAAGGAATTTAAAAAAGCTACTAAGGAAGAAGAAGAGGATTCTAAAGAATAAATATTCTAATTAGCAAATTTCATTGTTGTTATAATCGTGTTTAGTTCAAACATGTAGTTTCTTTTGCTCTCTGATGGTGCAAATGAAAATCCTTCTATTACAATCTTTCTTTTATTTATGGTGTCGTTAATTATGTAGTTAACATAAGGTCCTGCCATAAAATCGTTTTGAACCTCCCATGTTCCCTTTGTCAATATAGCGTCAAGCCTATTTACTTTTGTTTTATAATAGTAGGGAAGATAGGCTCTTTCTGTAATCATATAAGACCCTGGAACTCTTCCTGGAATAAAAATTTCTCCTATTGAATCCCTTATTTTTGGTATTCTCTCCTCTATTTTTTTGAGGTCGATGTCTAGGGGTAGTGTATATGCAATGATGTTTAAGTGTCCTTTTACAACTTGTTTTTCTATCCACACAAAATTAGTTGTGTCTTTAACTGTTTCGTATGCATCTGGAAAAGTTAAAGCTATTCCCAGCCTTTCTTTTAATTCTTTATCCTTGTTTGGAGATATTGACATTCTTCTTATTTTTTCAATCCTTTCGTTTTCATCAATAGACCTCATCAATAGATCTTTATTTTCTTCAAAGTAAAAACTCATTACCGCTTCGTCTTCTCCTGTTATAATCGCGGTTATTTGAGGTCTCGCCCAAAGATTTTTTATTATCCTAAACCCCTGGTCTGTTGTGTCTTTATTAAAAACTATTATATTTCTGCTGCTTCTTGCAAAGCCAGTAAAAATTGATGATTCTAAGTGATACAAGTCATATTTTGGTTCATCAAAAGGAAGTCCTTCATATGGCTCTGTTAGGGCTTTTTTTATCTTTTTTCCTAAGTCTCCCGCCCAGAAACCCTTGTCCATAACAACTGTTAATGTATTAATGTTTCCGTTTGACTCTGGAACAAATGCTTTTGAACTATCTGATTGGCAAGAAGCAAATAATAGGGTAATTAATAATAATTGAAGTTTCTTTTTAAGAATCATCTGATAAGGCTTTAACTCCTGGAAGAATCTTTCCCTCTAGGCTTTCTAAAAGAGCACCTCCTCCAGTAGAAATATAGGTAACCCATTCTTTATTTCCAAGCTTTTTTAAAGCGGCTATTGAATCTCCTCCTCCTACAATAACATTTACACCTTTTTCTTTTGCCTGTTTAAGAGAGTTGCAAATTGATCTTGTTCCTAGGGCAAACTGTTCCTTTTCAAAAACTCCCATTGGCCCGTTCCAGAAAATTGTATTACTTGAGATAATTGCTTTATTAAACTTCTCTATAGATTCTCCTCCAATATCCAGACCCATCCAACCTTCTTCAATTTCTGATGTTTTAAAAGTCTTAATCTTCTCATTATTATCAAAATCTGTTGAGGCAAGTGAGTCTTCAGGTAAAATAATTTCTTTTCCAGATTCCTCAGCAATAGTTAATATTTCTTTGGCGTTTTCAATTAGCTCTTCTTCAAATAGTGAATTTCCCGTTGTCCCCCCTTTTGCTCTTATAAATGTATATGCCATTCCTCCTCCAATTATAATTCTGTCTACCTTATGAATTAGGTTATAAAGTATTTTTAGTTTACTTGAAACTTTTGCTCCACCTAATATTGCTAATACTGGTTTTTTTCCTTCATCTGCAATTTGACTAATAACTTCAAGTTCTTTTTGTAATAGTTTTCCTGCGAATTTTTTTCCAGGAAAAAACTTTGAAATTACTGCTGTAGAAGAATGTTCTCTATGACATGTTCCAAAGGCGTCATTTATATAAATGTCTCCTAGTTTGGACAGGCTTTGAGCAAACCCTGTGTCTCCAGTTGTTTCCTCTTCATAGAATCTTACGTTTTCCATAAGCATAATTTGACCCGGCTTTAAAAGGGAAGTAGCAAGTTCCGCTTCACTTCCAATACAATCTTTATAAAAGGCAACCGGTCTTTTTAAAATTAAAGAAACCGTGTCAACAATGTGTTTTAATGACAGTTTATCGTCTTTTCCTTTAGGTCTTCCCAGGTGAGAGAGTAAAACGCATGACCCTCCTAGTTTAATAACTTTATCAACCGTTTCTATACACGCCTCAATTCTTGTTGTGTCTGTTACATTGTTATTTTTATCTAGAGGGACATTTAAGTCAACCCTAATAATTGCTTTCTTGTTGGTTAAATCTTGATTTTCTAGAAAAAACATGTTAATATTATTTTGTGGACAAAGATATAATATGCTATATATTTGAGTATGAATTTAGATAGAATTTTAGGACAGCACGACTTAAAAGATAAGATCTATAACTCTATTAAAAAAAACACATATCCACAATCAAAAATCATTATTGATAAAGATGGTTATGGAGGGCTAAATCTAGCAATAGAAATTGCAAGAGGTTTACTTGAGAACAGTTCTTTTTCAGGAGATGTTTTAGATCACCCTGATCTGTATTTTTCCTTTCCCTCGTTTGCTTCTTTAAAAGACAGTGACAACGTTTACAATGACTGGTTAGACTTTGTAAAGCAGCATCCATTTTCTGATTTTCAAAAATGGTCAAATTTTGCTGGCAATACTACATCCCAGGGTTCTATAAAAGTTTCTGAGGTGGATAAGATTCAGAAAAAGGCTGTTTTAAAGCCTTTTTTGGGTGGCAATAAAGTTTTTATTTTCTGGGGGGCTGAATCCATGATGGCTCAAACCTCTAACAAGCTTTTAAAAATTCTTGAGGAACCGCCAATAAACACATACTTTATATTGATTACCAACAGTCTTCAAGATATTTTGCCAACTATTATTTCTAGATGTCAGATTTCCACAATGAGGCCTATTAGCTATGACGATCATAAAGCTTTTCTTGAAAGATCCTTTGATGGAGTTGAGCACGGGTTAATTGCTAATTCTTCAAGGGGTAGTGTTGCGCGTTCTATGAATTACATAAACGAGGATGTTGCGTCAATATCTCATGAGCAAAATTTTATTGAATGTCTAAGGTTTGCTTTTTTAGCAAAAAAAAGCAAGAAAGCTATCTTAGATTTAACAAAATGGGCAGAGAAAATTTCAACAAATTCAAGGGAACAGCAAAAGGAGTTTTTAGGATACTGTTCTTTTCTTGTAAGAGAGGCTATGTTGGTTAGCTACAAGTCGCAAAATCTTAACTCGTTTCTTTCAAGTTCTAATTTTAAAATAGAAAACCTTGCTCCGTTCATCCACAGCAAAAATTTAATAGAAATTATAAGCTTAATTGAAGACTCTCATTACTCTATTTCCAGAAACGTAAATTCTAAAATTGTCTTCACAA
>Ga0209666_1000200_pt1 | contig 47373 bp, 60 predicted proteins | sample SaaInlV_125m_DNA_FD_184679 | JGI IMG/M metagenome (GOLD analysis project Ga0209666, IMG submission 184679) | Marine microbial communities from expanding oxygen minimum zones in the Saanich Inlet - Saanich Inlet SI037_S3LV_10m_DNA (SPAdes)... | ecosystem: Environmental > Aquatic > Marine >...
TTTTTCTTTTCTTTTTTTCGTGTTTAGCCCAATATCTAGCAGCTTCTTTCTCTTGTTCGTATTTTTCTAGAACATCTAAAAACCCACTATATGTGTAGTCCTCAGATCTGAAAGCATCTCTAATTCTTGACTGTTCGTCTTCGCAACCTTTCAGCCATCCCATTACGAATGCAAATACTCCTAAGAAAATTGTTAAAAATAATCCTTCTGTTCCCATTAACTTAGTTTCTGTAAAAGATTATCGATGTCATCTTTACCAGTCCATCCAGCAACTTCGTCATTAGTGTCTAAAAACTTATTAGTAACAAAAGCTCCGTCTCCAGAATTATTCCATATAGCAACTTCGAATGAACTGAATTTACTAGCACTACTTAAGTCCTCGCGTGGAGTACTGTAAACAAACTTACCAGCTTGAATACTTACCGTAACATCTTTAAATTCTACAGTAGCTCCAATGCCACCATGATGTTGCTTCTTAAATTTTAAATCTTTGAATTTCATATCTTTTATTTTAAAAATTACCGGGAGCAACTTGCATACAAGTTAAACCCATATCTCTCCACATATCAACTACTTTTTGTCTGTCATCAAATACACAAACTACATCGTCAATATGACCTTGTGTTGGAAATAAGTCGTTAAACCATTTCTTCTTAAGATCGTCATCTGGCATAAACTTAAAGTCGCTGCTAGTTGGTCTCATCTTCAATACGTTAAATGGTACATCAAACTTTTTTAACCAAGCTTTAGTAGCATCTTTAGTAGCTTTAGATCTTCCACTAAAAATAACAATCATGTGTCCAGCTGCGTCTAGCATTTGAGCCATTTTAATTACAGCATCATGTGGTTGGTCAAGATCAATGTTTTTAGGATCAAAGAAAGTGTCCCAATCCATTTTACCATTGTCCTTTATAGAAATAGCTCTTCGCTTATCGATGAGAGCCAAAGTTCCGTCTAAATCAAATATTACTTTTTTCATTTCTTTTACTTTTAATTATACTACTAATATACCACAAATAAATGACATAAAAAAGTATTTGTGCGTTTATTTTAATAAATCTTTTATTTTTTCTTCGATATCTACCATCTCGTCTAAGGTAAATAAATCCATATCGTTAAACAACCAACCTGTATTTGTTTCTACAATAATTATGTCTTCAACTATTTCTATACTTTCAACAGTGTGTACTGTTTTATCGTCTTGAAATATAACATATGGTGCAGAGTCTATACGATCATATCTTTCTTCAATAGTCATTTTATCCCCAATCTTTTTCAAAAGTGTACCAATGATCTGCGCCAGCACAATCTCTACATGCATCAGCAACAAGTGTTACTTTATCTTCCATCGTTAACATTGTTAGAATAGCTCCTACATGCATCTCGATCAACTCACTCGTTGGAAGATATTCCGAGACATGGTTTGCAATTCCAGTAATAAGTCTATACGCATTATCTTCTACAGAATTAAATCTTGTTCCTTGATGATAATCAACATTAGGTTCTGCCGTTGCTAGTTCCCATAGTTTTTCAATACCTATAAGATCTCTAACTTCTTGGCAAATTCCTTGGATTGCGTCTTTGTGTTTAAGAACCGCTTGGTAACCTGAGCCACCGACTCCGTTACACCTTACTTCATTTACATTAAATTTACTCATATTTTTAACTTTTAATTATACTACTAATATACCACAAATATTTGATATAAAAAAATCTGGTGTGATTTATTTTTAAAAGTTACGAACAATTTCCTGGTACTTCTTTCTAAAAGTAATTTCAACATCATCTATTATTTGTTTTAATAAATCTGTTTGTACTTCATCTTCACATTCGAAACATGATAACCAACTTCTAAAATTTTCTATGAAATTCCTAGCACCTTCAATTTGTACTTCGTTAGTACAAGATAATGTAATCTTATTTGTTTTCTTGTGTGTGTCAAACAACACGTCTGTGTTTTCTTTAAATATCATTTTAGTTAACTTTTAAATAATCTAATACAACTTCCCAGTTCGGGAATTTTTCAGTGCCAAATTGAATTAGTTCTCCTTTGAATTCTCCAGCACCATTTGCAGTTCTATCATCAATTAGATAATCGCCAATCATTAAGTTCTTATTGTGACTTACGATCATTCGCTTATTGGCAGAGGCACCCAGATATTTCATAACCCATCGTTGTTTAGCTTCGGTAGAACCCATGCTTTTCCAAGGTGCACTAGTCAATAGATAAACATCAAATACTTCGATTAATTTATTATAGGCTTCAATTGCACCAGGAATAGGTTCAGCTTCATAAAATAATTGAGCATCTTCATCTAATAGATCTCCAATTTTAGAAACTGAATCTTTACCATATTTTGTTTCACACGCTTTAAATATATCGACTAATACTCCGTCCATATCTAAGTACATTATTTTCTTTGTTGCCATATTATGTGGTTTTTATTGTTGGTTTTGTTAAAAGTAAATACATCTCAATGGCTTTGATCAAGCCTTTGATTTTGTTTTCTATATCTTTACTCACACCTAATTTTATAGCCTTAGGTAAAATATCATCATATAAATATCCATCAAAAAGCCCATATGCCATGTTTGTAAACTCGTCGTTTTCAGTGGCATTGATAATGTCCATTGTCATAGTTCTCATTTCTGAAGTAAAACAGCTATGTCTGTCAAATCTTGTGTAACTCATATCTTTAGCTTTTTAATTATAGTACTAATATACCACAAATAAATGACATAAAAAAATCTGAGAGCACTTTTTTTAATTTATTTTTCAGGAGTAGTTTTAGTACGTACTAAACCCTTAAATAAGATAGTAGATAACACATTAAGTCCTAGTGCCTGCCAAAATCCTATAGTATTTATGCCATCTATTGCTGGAACTAAACATGTGTTCCATAAATATTGTGTTGGTATTGTTAATACAGTTGCTACTATAACTAATCCTAACAATACACCTATCCAAGTGCTAATAATATTAATTGATCTTTTCATAAAATTTATTTAACTAAAACCTTTGGGGTTTTTATATTATATTTTCTAGCCCATTCCTCTATGAAATTTAAACCTATTCCTAATTCTACAATTTCATATTTATGATCTACGATTGGTTTCGTTGCTCTTCCGTTATTAATAACGTCAACATGAACATTGGTGACAATCATATAGTATGTACTACTATTCTTTTGTTTTCTATAAACTACTACATTTGTAGGTTTATCATTTTCTAACCAAGGTAATTTTAATTTCTTCATTTCCAGAATAATTGTACTGAAATAAGTGCGAATGCTAAACACAAAGAAACTGCAGTTTTAATATTAATACCTTCGTTTAAAAAGTACCATGTTAAAAATGCAAATGATGTTATGCCCATTGAAAATCCTATAAATCTTCCTGGCCATAACGCTCCGTCATAATAACCCGCAATTAGTGCAGTTGCTTTAATAAACATATAACTAATAATTGTACCTCCCAAGATACTGATCACTAGTGGATTTTTCTTCATCCAAGGATTTATAAATTGACCGTTTGTTTGAAACCAAATTAATGTTTGTCCACCAAAGAACAATAACATTCCTATTAATAATCCTCTCAAAATAATGTGTTGGTTTTAGTTAACATATGGCTTATAAAGGAATTTCTATGATGAGGTGTAGCACCTTCACTTAATATAGCATCTCTATGTTGTTTAGTACCATATCCTTTGTTTGACCCCCAACCATATGCTGGAAAATCAGTGCTTAATTCTTTCATAAGCAAGTCTCTTTCTGTTTTGGCCAGAATAGAAGCTGCAGCAATTGATACATATGTATTATCTCCACCTACTACTGTTTCAAATGGAATTCCATCAAATCCATGGAATTGATCTCCGTCTACAAGAATAAAATCAAAATCAATTAAATTATCCTTTACATCTTCTAGGCACCTGCGCATACCTTCTAATGTTGCTTTTAAAATATTGGTATTTTCAATGTCTTCAACACTGACATGTTTAATAGAGTATGCAATGCAGTTATCTAAAACCAATTGTCTTGCAGCTACTCTTTGGGGCTCACTTAATAATTTTGAGTCTTTAACAAGTTCGTGTTGAAATCCATATGGCATGATGCATGCTGCTACGGTTACTGGCCCTGATAAAGCACCTCTTCCAGCTTCGTCTAATCCGATTTCAGTTATGTCTGGATTTCCTGAGTGGCTGTGCTTTAATAAGATTTGATATGATTCCATATATAGTATGTTTAGTACTTATATACGGAATCATTAAAAGGTTTCTAAAATTTGTTTTCGTTTTTTGATTTCCATTCATCGTATCTCTGTACAACTTCCTGTAAGATCTTAGCTCTTACAATATCTTTATTACTAAATATATGTACACCAATTCCTTTTACACCCTGCATAATCTCTATGAATCCTGGTAAACCTACGTGTTGTTTAGCAATATCATGTTGGCTGACATCACCTGTAACCACAACTTTACTTGATTTACCCATTCTAGTTACAAATAACATTAATTGTTTAAATGTTGCATTTTGTGCTTCATCTAAAACCATAAGAGCATCATCAAACGTATCACCTCTCATATATGCAAGTGGCTCAAATCTAATTGTTTTGCTATCAAATAAATATTTTGCTTGTTGACCTCCTACTATTTTAGTGATATTCGAAATATACGAATTCATATAGGGGTCGATCTTTTCTTCTTTTGTTCCTGGTAAAAATCCTAACTTTTCACCTGCTTCTTGTATTGGTTTACAAAGGATAATTTCTTTTATTTTCTTTTCTTGTAGTAATTTAAGTGCTACGAAACATGCCGTAAATGTTTTTGATGTTCCTGCTGGACCGTAGCAAAATGTTATTTCGTTTTCTTCTATTTGGTTTACGTATTTATGTTGGGATTGTCTAAGTGTAACTCTTTTTAATCCGGAATCTATTGTTCCGTTTTTAGATTGTCTTGTTTGCTTTTCTGTTCCTCTACTCATTTAATAATTGTTTTTATAATTAATCCCCTGCCATTATGACAAGTTCTTTTAGTTTTACCAGCTTAGTACATTTTTCGTACTCTTCTAATGATTCGAAGTATTTGATCATTAGGTCAATAAATTTAGAACGCTGTTTTATTCCATGAGGAATTTCAACGATACGATCTGTATCCTTGAATGCGATGAATCTATTTACTGTCTTAGTAAAATTTCTAGTTATCTGGTAGTAACTAGCTCTCATCAAACTATCTTTATCTGAACTTGAAATAAAGCCTGCCATCTTAAAATTACCTTTTGTTTTTAGTTGCAACTTAGTTGCTACTTTGTATATATTAATATACGATTTACCTAATATAGAAATTGAATCAATATATTAGGATAATTTATTAATATATCATTCCGGTTGATTTTTAGATTGTAAGTACTTGGCTTTTTGCATCTTAAGACGTTTCTTTGCTGATGGCTTGGTGAAATCTTGTTGATCTCTTAAGTGATTTATTTGTTTAGTATTTCTAACCTTTCTTTTATACTGTTTCAGTGCCTTCTCTATATTTCCCCTATCTACTTCTATTATTAGCATATTGTTTTAATCTGTTTTTTAATGTTATAAATACTGGCGCATTTTTCGAATTCTTCTTTTTCTTCAAAGTGCTTTAACATTGCACCTAAAATAGTGATCTTGCGTTCGTCTTCTAAATCTGAAGCAATTACATAAGTTGGATGATGTGTGATGGCCATATACAATGCATTGAAAAACATATCCTCATTATTAACTATGAGTCCATCGAATATTCTAAACCATTTTTTACTATCGTCGCTAAATGTGTAATCATTCATCTTTTATGCTCTTTACTTTCTTTATATATTCCAGTTGTTCGGAATTAAGTTCAAAATAAGAAGCATTTAATTTACATAAAAGTGCACCTTTTTTTTCGGTGCCATATATTGGATATCCTCGATCTCTGATTCTAAGAACTTTTCCAGGATAACTATTCTCAGGTACATTAATATAAAGTGGACCTTCAGGTGTATTTACATTTATTTTAGTTCCTAAAAATATATCTTCCCACGATAAATTTAAATCTAACCAAATATCATTGTCTTGCAAAATCCAATTACTATTATGCATCACATGTATGTGAATAATTAGATCGCCGTTTGGTAGTGTAGAATTATATTGATGAGGTTGTCCCTTTCCTGTGACTCTTAGTTTCATTCCTGTTTTAAGTCCAGCTTTAAAATCAACTTTAATATCTTGACCATTAACTGCAAACTTTTTAGAAGTTCCAGCGTAAGCTTCATCAAAACTTAAATGTAAATCTAATCTTAAGTCTTGACCCTTGGATGATTGTCTGGATCCAAATGCATTACCAAATACCTGATCAAAAAGATCTGACATGTTAATATTTCCATCACTAAATCCGTTAAAATTTTGAAAGTTAGAGGCTGAGTCATATTTTTGCCTCGAAGAATCATCGCCTATTTTTTCATAAGCGTCAGCAATCTCTTTAAATCTTTCGTCATTGCCATCGTTTTTATCAGGATGATATTCTTTGGCTAGTTTCCTATATGCTTTTTTAATGTCATCCTGTGAAGATGTTTTATCGACACCTAATACACTATAAGGATCCATCATCTGTTTTAAATCTAGGAGAATTAGGATGTGGCGTGTAATCTGCTTGATCTAAATTAAGTTTTTCTCTTAGATCTGCTTTTAGATTTTTTTCTTGAAGTTTACCAATAACAGCATTTCTTTTTTCAGATGTTTCTGAATTTTTATTAGATTTTTCTAATGCGTCTGCTATTCTTTTTAATTGAACCGCTATTTCTTTTGCTATTTTATCTTCCATAATTATTCTTTACTAAATCCGATTCTCCATTTTGGAAATCTTGATATGGCAAAGATTTATCTTTCTTTCCCATATGTGGACCGTTTACCATTATAGTGTCTTTGTACGGATTTGTTTCACCTATCTTTGATCGTAACCAATCATCTAGGCTTTTAACACTTCCACCAAAATGCCTTATTTTAATTAAAAGAGGATTTTCGTTTTTAAGATCTGCCCTATCCTCTTCAAATAATTTTATATACTTCATACTTTATATATCTCGCTTTGGAGACATAATAGAATCTATAGTATTTAATTGTTTCATGATATTAGCACACTTCTCGTACTCTTCATTTTCTTCAAAATAATCAAGCATCATTTTAAAAGTTCCGTTTAATGAAATTAATTCTGTAGGATCCATATGCCTAAGATGCCAATCATTAATACCGTTCTTTTCTATTTGTGCATAATTAGTTTCAATAGCTAATCGAATCATACGATCCTTGTATTCTTCAAGTTTCATTTCGAAATCACTATTGCTATTTTCCATAAATTCATCAAAATTGAAATCGTCTTCTTTCATGTATTATATATTAAAATAAATAATTTTGTACAGCTTCATAAACAAAATCGCTGTCTTCGTTTAACGTATCCAATTCCTCGTCTGTCATTTCTCTACCATCATATTCCGCATATGAGATAAATGCATCACAAAAATCTGGGTAATCTCTAGTGTCTATTCCGTCTACTTCTACATCGCTAATTTTAGCGTAATCTAAATTTATCATATCTTATTGTTTTAATTATACTGCTAATATACACAAAATAATTGACATAAAAAAACCTTTGCGCATTTTTTTGCAAAAAAAGTTTCAAAAGTTAAAGTTTTATTTCAAAACGATTTCTCATTCGAGTTAAAGCCTCTTCTGGAACACCATGGTCATTAACACCACCGTGTCTGTTTTCTACAATCAAGGAGAATACATTGTAATCATATGACTCGGCCAAATCAGTGTAAGCCTTCATTTCCCATTCTTGTGTAAATGTATTAGAGACCACAATTTTATTATTTGCACCAGTAGTATGATTCAAAATCATGGCTAAATTAACTTCATTTTGGCACCACTCGTGTGCATCTTTTAGTTTAGAACCGTCAAATCGGTATTCACCGTCTTTCATAAAGAACATGTCGGCTTCAACATGGAAACCGCCCAATGATTTCGCTAATGTAGACTTACCACTACCTGGTAGACCTCTTAATAAAAATAATTCTTTCATATTGTAAATGGTTTTTCGTATTCTGGTTTAATAATTTTCCAAATAATTTCTTGTATCTTATCATCTTTAGCATTATACATTGCGAAAATAAGACCGTGATTAACATCTTTGAGATCTAATACTCTAAGTGCAAATTCTTTTTGAGTTAACATCCCATCTCTGAGAATAGACGACATGTATGCCATGTGTTGGCGCAATACAAAGTCGTATTGTTTATTAAGCATTGCTTCAATCTTTTTAACCCATTCATAGAACTCATCTGGAACATCAGTTAAAAATTCTTCAGGCAATTTACCAAAAGTCCTTAAGTTCTCCCAAATATCATATGAAGAGCAATTAGTTAATATGTGATGTAATTTAACATAGTCAGTGAACTTGATCTTAACGCGAGTATTAGATGGGTGAAAACGCAATACGTAACCCTCTCTATTCTCAGCATTCAAGTCTTTTAATTCTTTATACAACTCATGACCCAAGTCTTCTTTAAAGATTTGTTTAGTCTCAACAATATCAGACTTTTTAATACCTGACATTTTAAAGTAAGCCTGCGCTGTAGTCCAATGTAATTCACTCCAATCAGATTCTTTCCAACCATTAAATGTCCAATTGATCACTGCTCCTAAAAACGCAATCTTCTCTTTATTATAGTTAACAACAATTCTATTTTCTGGGTAAATGATCTCACAAATATAAGCAACTGAAGGTTCAAATGCATCTAAAATATATTTAGACTTCAATATTTCCATACCCCTGATAGCTTGGTCAGAAGTAAAAGAACCACGAGTTGCCATGATCCATTCTCCACTGTAATTGAATAAGATACCTAAAGATCCGTCCATTTTCTCTTGAACATATACATATTCAGATGAGGTCCATGGAACTTCATTTGGCATCTCTTCGTAATTAAAGAACTTTGAGAAAGGTTTAATAATAACCATGCCAGTCTCATCATCAGTGATTAGACCGCGGCACGCAAGTGTGACCTCATCCCATTTAGCCGCGTATTGGGTGGCTTGGGAGTAATTGTAAATACTTAAAGGTAAAGTAGGATGTGATTGTTTAATTAACCAACCTTCTTTAACATACCGTTCTAATGTGTCCTTAGTTATCATCTTCTTTTAATTATACTACTAATATACACAAAATTATTGACATAAAAAAATCTGGGTGATTTATTTTCCAAAATATTCCCATAAAACTGCATTGCACTTAGAATGTACTGCGCCTTCGGTCATATTAGTGTCGTGATCATGTTGTAAATGAATAGGATTCTTTAAGAAACCTGGTGGGAATAATTTGTAATTAATCTTAGCTTCCATTATATCCTGTCTAGGATCTCCACTCAATGATTCACCACATGCCCAACAATTATTATCTTGTTCTTTAATATACAATTCTCTAACTAGCTTTTTCTGCTTAGCATTTAGTTTTGTATAATCTGTTGGCAGATTCATATTAAAGTTCAAAGTTTTCTTGAAGTTCTTTGATTAACTTTTTAATCTCTTTTTTATTAAGAGTAATGTGTGTAAAGAAATCTCCTTGAGATCTCATCGTTAATTGTACTTTCATACCTTCTTTACCCCCACTAAATCTAGTTAGTGACATTTCAGTGTTTTCCATTTCATTTGTCTTTTGACTGTGAAATTGGCCTTTAAGTGATTTAAGTTCTGTTGACATATCTTTTAGCTTTTTTAATTATACTTAAATATACCACAAATAAATGACATAAAAAAATCTGGGTGATTTATTTTCAAAAAAAAAGCGGCATAAGCCGCTTTAATTATATTACTTTAATCTTCTTTGGATTAACTTTCTTATCTAACATAATAGTTAGGATACCGTCTGACATGTTTGCTGTAACACTTTCAACATCAATATTAGATGCTCTAAATTTCTTTTCAAATGATTTCTTATATAGCGTTTCATCTTTTTCTTTAATGTCTGCAGAGATCTTTAATGTAGATCCTTCCATTTCAATGTCTAAATCTTTTTTAGAAAATCCAGGAAGTGCCATAGTAAATACTCCGTCTTCGTAATGAAAATCAGTAAGATGATCGCTTATTAATTTTCCAGTTTTCCATAGAGGTTCTTGTAATCCCCTGAAAATGGTGTCAAGGTGGTCGTTTGTTGTGTAAAACATAGTTTGATTTTTTTTATAATTATTTGAGCAACGTGCTCGTATAGTATACTGAAAATATTATACCAAACTAAGCATTAAGACTTAGTGTCATATATTTTTCAAATTAAATGACATGATGTCATTTTAAAATGGAAGAGCTTCTATAATTGGCATACCACTCATTTTTAACATAATGTTAGCGGTCGCTTGAATATCTTTTTCACAATATGTTTTTATTTCTTCTAACCTATCGTTCCAATAATATTCATTTACTTCTGGACCTGACATTGCATCTTTAGGAGATGGAATACCTAAGAGTTCTGAAATTAAACCTAATTTAGCAGAGTTCCATCCACCAAATTTCCAAACATCTTGTGTGTCTAGTAAACAGTTTTCCCATGGTTTTTGTTTGTGTAAATGAAATGCAGAAGGAACCTGTATCTCATTGATTAATGATCTCTTAATAATATAAGGTAAATCAAATCCTTTAATATTATGGCCGACCCATTTCATTTTAGGATATTTCTGCATAATCTTGGCAGCAGTTTGTGAAAAGTCTTTAAGAACCTGAGCCTCATCTGTTCCACTAAATGACATTGCTTTAAAGTCATTAGGAAATCCAGTCTCATCAAACTTTAATTGACCTACAGAAATACAAACTATTTTACCCCATTCTGGATAAAGTCCTGCCATACGAGACCACATTTTGTGTGGATCAGTAAAGTCTTTAAGAGTTTCTGGCTGACTTTCAATAAGTTGCGTAGATTTTATATTCCAATACTCTTCGAGAGCAGGGTTATCATCTATGATCTCCTGGAATGTTTCTTTTTGTGTACTGGTTTCGATGTCAATGAAGATCATCTGTTGAAGTTCGCTTAGTGTATACATATATTTGTTTTAATCCTAAAAAACGCCTAGATTAATCTAGACGTTCTTTATACTCTCTTTTTAGGATTTGTTTATTTCTTCTTAGTAATAAACTTCCAAATAACACCGATAAGGGTGTTCGCTTTGTACTTCGTTCCTTTATAATTTAAAAGAAACGCTTTCATGTTTGTTTGTTTTTTCATATTATTGTTTTATCCAACCAGGAGCTTCGTCCCAGTTTCTGTTAGAAGATAAATGAGAATAAGAATCATAAGTTAACGAAATCATAACATAACCACCCGTGATTGATGTAGGCACTGATGCTTCATTTAACCAATAAAATGGTGCACGATCTATTCTCATATTTAAGAAATCGAATAGTTCATCTATTTGCATGTGATGTATCCACACATTAACAATCATACAGTTCATATTAGGTTCTGCCATAATTCTATTTTTAATTCTTTCTATTTATCTTTTTATTTATTCGATTTATCTTCTTTTGAATCTAGATTCATCTGAAGCAATCGTTGTATTAATATCCTCTTCTATATAAGCGTCAATTATTTTATTAGTTTTATCCGAAACATCTTCTCCATAATAGTCCTTATACATTTCTTTATATACATGTCCCATAACACCGAAGACTGGTCCAGGTTCTGATGACATTTCAATAACATAAGGATGATCTTTATCATCTATAACAATATCTACCGAATAAAAATCTAAATCATTATGTTCTTTTGAAAATTCTTCAACAACACTAACTAAATTTTCTGTTATAGGTGACTTTGATAATTCGTAATTAAATACCAGTTTATCATCTGCTTTTTTAGATAGATTTTTTGTTTCTTCATTTGCAGGCACTCTATATACTAGCATCAAAGGTTTTCCTTTCCAACAATAAATTCTAAGTTCATCTACGATATTTATCTTTTCTGAGAAAACTGAAAACTGATCTAAATCAACACCTTCTAAATCCTTTTCTTCTTTAAAAACCATAATACCCTGTCCACTATATCTATTATCTGGTTTAGCTATGATAGGATATTTAAGTTCTTTTAGATTTGATTTATCAAAAACTACCTTAGGTGTATGCTCAGATTCTTCATGAGTTTTGCACCATTTTACTTTGGAAGAAACTCTTTGTTTAGCTTCAATTGAATTATAAATAAATTTAGAATCCCATCCGTCTTTTATCATTTTCTCAATTTTCCAATTGGCATAATTAAGAACTGGTGTTTCAGAAGGTTCTGCTTTTTTATTTTTATCTAATAATTCAAATACTTTTGAGACGTTATATTTAGAATCATATACATACTTATTATCTGGCATTTCTACAGAAACTGCGATGCAGATTTTTTTAAGCTGATCAGTTTCATCGGCTTCTAAAATAAAATCTTCAAATGTGTATATGCTTCTCATTTAATATATATCTACGAAGGAAACACTTCTATCGTTCTCTCTTCTCTAACTAAATCTGCCCACTTACCTTCATATCTTGTACCTTTGACAATGTGGTTATCAACCCAATGATAATTACCACCTCTTGGTTTACCCATTAATAAGCCATGATATTTAAAACCGTGTTTATTTAGCCATGTTTCTGTAATATCTCTCACGTCTTCAGTTCTTGACGTAAAGAATGTAACTACATGTCCTTCGTCATACCATCTATTAAGAGTTTCTACAGCACCTTCGTATGGTAATACTACTGACATTCTTTCTGGTTCTTCGTTTGGTACATCATCAGTAATTGTACCGTCAATATCAATTAAGTAATTCTTAGCGCCATTCTTTAAGACAGGCGACACTAAATGCCCGTCATCTCCAACGATCTCGTTAAACGTAATCTCTTTTTTCATATTGTTTTGTTTTGTTAATTATTCTTTCTCATAAATGATACGTTGATATATCTTTTCCCACTATGTATTGGTCTGGCACCATGCTTATGTGTGATCATTCCAGGGTGAATAGTTGCAGTACCTACTAATTTTGGATTTGCTAATATTTTATATTTTGGAAACCACGTGCCGCCACCATCAAACTCATCATTTAATTTTACTACCATTGTAATATGACTAAAGTCATGATGTAAACTTAAATGAGATTGTCTATCAGTAGTATATCTTACCATAAAGTTTTCGGTATTCATATTATCCCAACCTGCACCTTCTAATTCCCATAAATGTATACAAAGTGGGGAAACTATTTCTTTTATAACTCTATTATAAATATTATCTAATCCTATTTCTGGTAATAAGACGTCATTTGTTGGATAAAATTCATGTCTGTCTTTTGTCCACTTATTCATAACCTCTGCTAAAGCAACTGCTTCTTTACAGAACTTTTCGGTAAATAATGGAAATTCATATATATTATTTCCTATATCATCTATCATTAAATCATATTCACCCTTAGCCACTGTTTCGTTTACATACTTTGATTTCCATGAATCCCAATCATTGTCATCTAGTATTTCGAAATAAGGTTGTTTTTTCAATAAATTAATATTGGCATCATTTGGTTCTGTCGTGGATTTTTCATGTGGTCTATTTTGTTCTATCCAATTATTAACTGGAGCTATCGCTTTAAGTTTTGGTGGAAACAGTATATTAATATCTTGTCTTCTATGATCTGTATATGTTGCCGTTAAGAATTCATCGGGCGCAATTAGATTTTGTTGAAAGTTGTAATCATTGACTAACGTTTTCGCAGCGTCTCTTTTAATTACATACGCATGTGTATTATAACTACTAAGTGCTGTTACCCATTTATTACTTACGTCAATTCTTTTTTCATCCTTAGGACATATAGCATTTCTGCCTAAAAATGCAATATCCCATTCTGTGTTTGGAATAACTGGATTTGTAAGTGGAGTTACTGAAACAAAATCATCTTCTAATATTAATGCACAATTGACATCGTCTTTTATTATACTTTTCCATATATTTAAGTGACTAATTGCACAACCTGCTTCTCCGCCAGTAACATCTCTTTTCCACCAATCATTCCATGAATCAGATCCTAAATTCCATAAATTATACACACTGTGTCCATCTAATAAATTACCTGAAGTTCCATCAAAACCTTGAACTATTTCCCATCCTACAGAATATGGCATACCAAGATGATCTACCTTTGCGGCAATATTTCTCTGAACACTTGGATCACCAGCATTCAAACTTATAATATAAATTTTATCTATTTTCATATAGATTCTAATGTGTTTTTCCAATCATATGATCTAGCGTTCCATGTTTGTTGTTTAGACCATTTATAAGCATCATTGATTGATTTATCTTTAAGTCCACTACTTAGTGTACCTAGTATTTGTATAACCTGATTCCAATTTGTTTCATTTCTTTCTAAAATAACTCCGCTATTTACAGTTTCTTTTAATGCAGCCACTTTAGTAACAATAGGTAATACTTTGGCATATTGCATTTCAAGTGCAGTTATACAATATGTTTCTTCATAATCAGTTATATAACACCAATATTCTGCACGTAACATAGCATTATGTAATGTTTTTTGATCTACAGTGCCGTGATATGTTACTTCTTTAAACTTATTAAATGAATAGTCGGTATGATTTGCTATAGAATAACCAGGAGAATATATGTCTAGCGTTGCATGTGGCATTATAGTTTTTATCTTTGGCCAGTTTTTTAATAATTCTAATAAGCCGCGTTCGGGTGCAGAACTATATATAAATTTACCTTTAATTTTTTCAGGAGTACCGCTAAACGCTGAAGGATCAATAGCATTACCAATTACTGAGATTTTATTTAAAGGTATATTATATGTATGCGCCCAGTGATTCTTATGCCAATTAGTCAAACAAATTGTATGATCAACTTGTTGTGTTAAAATGTTTGCGTCTTCTAACACTTCGTGATTCCACCATGGGTGATGATGTGTATTATGTGCCCAAAATACTTTCTTTGCTGAATATCTTTCAAACTCTTTTAAAAAATGAATATAACTTGCAGATATAATATAATCAAACTGATCAAAATATTTTTCATGTAATTCATGTGTTGATATCCATTCTACTCCATTAATTAAACCAGAATCTTTTACTTCACCAGAAACCACAACCTTATAACCAAATTTAACCATCTCTTCGGCTATATTAATTATAGCAATTTCAGTTCCTGCTAATCCTTCATTTGTATCACCATCAAATTTATTCTTTTGATAGCCCGCATAAAATAATATTCTCATTATTAATGTAGCAAAAAAAACCCACACGAGTGTAGGTTTAATTTATAATTTAGTTCTTATTTCTTTTAACTTTAGGCGGAGCGTCTATAAACCAACCTTTGTAATATTCTCTTTTTTCATACATATAATTCATGTAATCATCTACTTTACCTTTCCAATCTTCATCAATAGCTGGATTTATAATTCCAGATTTGTAACTAGAAAATACTTGATTAATCCATTCTGCGCCTCTTTCTTTATTATCATAAAGACTGGAGTTTATAGTATAAAAAGATCCTCTACTTATATTATTCCACACATCCATTGGATAAACTTCTTTTTCAAGGACAACAGAATATAATGCGCTTTCACTAATATGTGTGCTATATACTGTTTTAGCTTTTTGTAAAAAGTAATAAAGATCTATGTCTCTAGGTAAAATAGATTCTTCACCAAATAAATCTTTAATTTCGCCTATGACTGCATGTGTAGTAATAGGATGTGGTTTAAAATAAACATCGCCTTTGTGTTTCTCAGCAACTTCAATTAATTTATTTAAACAACAGTTTTCTTTAAGCTTATTTGAACCTGGTAAAATAACCAAAGTGCTTTTATCTTCATATCTGTCGAAGTCTTTGTTACGCTTTTGATATTTATTAGCTTGGTCTTTTTCTATGTTTTCTCTAAAATAAGATACCCAATCAGAAACATGTTCGACATCATGTGCTAACGCGTCGGCTACTTGCTCTCTTCTCATTTTAAGGTTTAGTGGTTGCAGTAAAAAACAAGTGGCATATTCTGTATATCCCATTGTTTTGAAGTATGGCATTTCTTCTGCTATAACATCATAACTGTGTTCTAATCCAAGTTCTCTACATTTTCTTAAAACGTATCGCTCTACTTGTTCAAGCGGTTCTAATTTTGTATTTTTCTTTAGAGGCCCAATTCTTTCATCTAGAACCTTTTTGTTAAACATTTCCATATATAAAAAGTAATTTAATAGTTATACACAATAATCTGTGTTTGTTTAATTATTTATCTCATTTATTTTAGAGCAAAAAAAAAGCATACCGAAGTATGCTTTTTAAATTAATTGAGTTATTTCTAGTTACCGTTATAACTGTTTACTCTCCATTGTCTATTTGTACTATAAACATCTAATGGCGCGTTAGTTGAATACCAAGTTTCTTGCACTTCGTAATCTGTACTCCACGTTGTAGTAATAGCACTTGTTGTAGATCTCGTCGTGTTCCACGTTGTTGTTGTGTTCCATGCAGTATTCCACGAAGTAGTAACACTATAAATAGTTGACCACGTTGTCGTTGTCGATTTAGATGTGGCTGCATTCGTATTGAATGTAGTCGTAGTTGATCTAGTCGTATTAAACGTTGTCGTTGTCGAGTGACTTGTGTTAAATGTAGTCGTTGTCGTTTTAGACGTTGTTTGAGACGTACTAAATGTTGTCACCCACGATGTTACCCATGCAGTTGTTGTTGACTGATTAGTATTAAATGTTGTTAACCACGTTGTGTTAAATGTAGTTACCGTTGATTTACTAGTTTGATATTGCGTAGTCCACGATGTCGTACGTGAATAGTTCGTAATTCTACTAGTTTCCCAAGTCGTTGTCCATGCAGTTGTCGTTGCGTGTTCTGTTCCTTTGTTAGTTCCTCTAGATGTACTCCATATAGTTACTGTCGAATGAGACGTTCCATGATTTGTAGACTGAGACGTATTAAACGTTGTCGTAGTTGAATGAGACGTTCCATAAGTTGTGTTCCATGAAGTAGTCCAAGTAGTGTTGAACGTAGTTACAGTTGATTTACTAGTTGACCATGTTGTTGTAAACGTAGTTGTAGTTTCATGTTCTGTTCCTCTAGTCGTGTTCCATGAAGTTGTCCATGAAGTATTGTAAACAGTAGTTGTCGATCTAGTTGTATTCCAAGATGTGTTATAAACTGTAGTCGTTACATGTTCTGTTCCTCTAGTTGTGTTCCATGAAGTTGTCCATGAAGTTGTATAACTTGTAGTCGTTGCTCTACTAGTTGACCATGTTGTATTAAACGTAGTCGTTGTAGATTTACTAGTTGACTGATTAGTATTAAACGTAGTTGTAAACGTAGTTGTAAAAGTAGTCGTTGTAGATTTACTAGTTGACCATGTTGTTGTAAACGTAGTCGTTGTATTTTTAAACGTTGACTGATTTGTATTAAACGTTGTCACCCATGAAGTAGTCCATGCAGTTTCAGTTGATCTTGTAGTATTCCAAGATGTGTTATACGATGTAGTCGTTGTTCTAGAAGTAGACTGACTTGTATTAAAAGTAGTCGTTGTCGTTCTATTAGTTGACCTCGTTGTACTCTGACTTGTTATCCAAGTAGTATTAAATGTAGTTACAGTAGATTTACTCGTCGACCATGTTGTGTTATAAACTGTTGTTGTAGTTTTAGATGTACCTTTACTTGTATTCCATGAAGTAGTCCATGAAGTAGTATATGAAGTTAACGTAGTTCTCGTTGTGTTCCATGAAGTATTATAAACAGTAGTCGTTGCTCTACTCGTCGATTGACTTGTGTTAAACGTAGTCGTTGTCGTTTTACTAGTTCCTCTAGTTGTATTTCTTGATGTTGCCCAAGTAGTAGTCCATGTTGTTGTAGTTGCTCTACTCGTCGATTGACTTGTGTTAAACGTAGTTGTTGTCGATTTACTAGTTACTTTACTAGTTCCTCTGACAGTATTCCAAGAAGTTGTCCATGTTGTTTTAGTGGATTTACTTGTCGATTGACTTGTGTTAAATGTAGTCGTTGTTGACTTAGTTGTATTGAACGTTGTTGTCGTTGATCTATTAGTTGACCATGTTGTAGTCCAAGTGGTTCTAGTTGACTGACTAGTTATAAACGTAGTTGTTGTCGATTTACTTGTTGCAAATGTAGTAGTCGTAGAATGTTCTGTACTTCTACTAGTTACAAATGTTGTTGTAGTAGATTTACTTGTTGCCCATGTAGTAGTCGTAGATTTACTAGTTGCCCATGTAGTTGTAGTAGCACGCGATGTTGACTGACTAGTTATAAACGTAGTCGTTGTTGACTTAGTTGTATTAAACGTTGTTGTCGTTGACCTAGTTGTATTCCAAGATGTGTTATACGATGTAGTCGTAGATTTACTAGTTTTAAACGTAGTCGTTGTCGATTTACTAGTTGCAAATGTAGTCGTTGTCGAATGAGACGTTGACTGACTTGTAGACCACGTAGTAGTTGTAGCTCGAGTTGTATTAAACGTAGTAGTTGTAGCTCGAGTTGTATTCCATGAAGTTGTCCATGTAGTTACTGTAGTTTTAGTCGTATTAAACGTCGTCGTCGTATTCTTACTTGTATTCCAAGACGTATTAAATACAGTCGTTGTCGATTGACCAGTTGCCCATGTAGTTGTTGTCGATTTACTAGTTGCAAATGTAGTCGTTGTAGCTCGAGTTGTATTAAACGTAGTAGTCGTTGCACGCGAAGTGCTTTGGCTAGTTGCCCATGTAGTTGTAGTAGATCTTGTTGTGTTCCAAGTAGTTGTCGTATTCTTACTAGTTACCTGACTTGTATTAAACGTAGTCGTCGTTGCACGAGTTGTATTATACGTCGTCGTCGTATTCTTACTTGTATTCCAAGATGTGTTATATACAGTCGTCGTAGCCCTAGTTGTGTTCCATTTTTCTTCGGTTGTTCTAGTTGTATTATACGTAGTCGTCGTTGACGTACTTGTATTCCATGTAGTCGTTGTCGCTTTATTTGTTGACCTACTTGTACTTGTAGCTCGAGTTGTATTAATATCAGTTAACCATGTAGTAGTAACTTTAGTAGTCCATGAGGTTGTAGTTGCCTTACTCGTACTTACATTCCAATAGGTAGTTTTCGCCGTATTTCTAGAAGTCGCCCTATTATATGACGTATATCTACTGGTATTCTTTGAAAAAGAAGTAGATTTAGACGTAGTTCTACTATAGGCGGTCGACCATGATGTATTATAAAATGTTGTAGGCATCCTCTATTTTTACTGTTTTTTTATATATTTAATTTATTCATCTTCTCTATTAACACGGGCGCATTGGATCCTCACATGGATGGCCTCGAGTACAATAATCCTCTGGACTACATAATGCATCTTTTTTATTATGTGTTAAAATTCCGTTTGCAAAGAATGTATCATTAGGTTCCACATTTAATTTATAAACTTTATATTCGTTAACCTCATCCATTTCCAGAGATTCAATGAAAAATTCTCCATAATCAAGTTTAAACATAACGTCACCGACTTCTAAGTTTTCTGCTGTTTTAGCTTGCCACATACCATCTCTTTTTATGATGTGTATGTGTCCCATAGTAGTTCTTAATTGGCCGTTATTTATATTAACAGTTCCTATTACGTCTGCTCTCCAAATACTTACAGCTGTATGTTCATTAGATAATGCATTTGTGTATACCTCTTCTTCTTTAACTCCTGCTAAAGAGTTTATTCCTTCTACATTAAACGATCCATCCATAGTTAAAATAGACTGGCCCACCTGAAGAGTTTCAACTGGTCTTTGTACACCTTCAGCAATATGAACTAGTGTTCCTTCAACTACACATTCTTCTAGAGTGTTACGATATGTACCTCTAGCAGTATTGAGATAATAACCAGTTGAATATGATGTGTTATATGTAACTGTTGTGCTCCAACTAGTTAGTACTCCTGCACCTCCACCTGAACTATTATCCGCAGGAACTAAAGTAATCCATGATGTTGATTTAGTAGTTGATTTAGAATATCCAGTATTAAACGTAGTCGTTGTCGATTGACTAGTATTTCTATCAGTTACTACAGATGTATTTCTTCTCGTTCCAAATGTAGTTGTTGTATTCCAAGAAGTTGTCCATGTAGTCGTTGTCGATTTACTAGTTGCAAATGTAGTCGTTGTCGATTTACTAGTTGCAAATGTAGTCGTTGTATTTTTACTAGTTATCCACGTTGTTGTTGTCGAATGTTCTGTACTTCTACTAGTTGACCACGTTGTAATTGTCGCTTTACTAGTTGCAAACGTTGTTGTTGTTGATCGCGTCGTGCTCCATGTAGTTGTCCATGTAGTTCTAGTTGATTGACTAGTTGCAAACGTAGTTGTTGTATTTTTAGTCGTATTCCAAGTCGTATTAAATACAGTTGTTGTTGACTTAGTTGTGTTAAACGTTGTCGTTGTTGACTTAGTTGTATTAAACGTAGTCGTCGTTGCGCGTGTTGTATTCCATGTTGTTGTTGTCACACGTTCAGTTGATCTACTTGTAATCCATGTAGTTAATGTAGATTTAGTCGTATTAAACGTTGTTGTCGTATTCTTACTAGTTGATTGACTAGTTGCAAATGTAGTCGTTGTCGATTTACTAGTTGCAAACGTTGTTGTCGTTGACTTAGTTGTGTTCCATGAAGTATTATACACAGTCGTTGTTGACTTAGTTGTGTTCCAAGTCGTTGTAGTAGATCTTGTTGTGTTCCAAGTAGTTGTTGTCGAATGTTCTGTACCTTTACTAGTAATAAATGTTGTTGTTGTCGATTTACTAGTTGCAAACGTAGTTGTCGTTGACTTACTTGTATTCCAAGATGTATTAAATACAGTTGTTGTTGACTTAGTTGTATTGAACGTAGTCGTCGTTGACCTAGTTGTATTGAACGTAGTCGTCGTTGACTTACTTGTATTCCATGAAGTATTATATACAGTCGTCGTAGCCCTAGTTGTGTTCCAAGTCGTTGTAGTTGATCTAGTCGTATTCCAACTAGTTGTTGTATTCTTATTAGTTGATTGACTTGTATTAAATGTAGTAGTCGTTGATTTACTAGTTGCAAATGTAGTTGTTGTCGATCTGCTAGTTGACCATGTTGTATTAAACGTAGTCGTTGTGTTTTTATAAGTAGATCTGGAAGTCAATACAGTTGTGTTCCATGAAGTTGTCCATGAAGTTGTAGTAGATTTACTAGTTGACCATGTTGTTGTAAATGTAGTCGTCGTAGATTTACTAGTTGACTGACTTGTATTCCAAGTTGTACCAAAAGTTGTAGTCCATGAAGTTGTAGTAGATTTACTAGTTGACCATGTTGTATTAAACGTCGTAGTCGTAGAATGTTCTGTACTTTGGCTAGTTGCAAATGTAGTTGTTGTATTCTTACTTGTTCCTCTACTAGTTCCTTGACTTGTCACCCAAGTAGTTGTCCACGCAGTTGTTGTAGAATGCGAAGTTGATTGACTAGTATTGAATGTAGTTGTTGTAGAACGATTAGTACTTCTAGTTGTGTTCCATGAAGTTGTCCATGTAGTGTTAAAAGTAGTAGTTGTCGATTTACTAGTTGACCACGTCGTATTAAATGTAGTTGTCGTTGTATGATCAGTTCCTCTACTTGTTACCCATGTTGTTGTGGTATTTCTTGTAGTTCCTTTAGATGTTAATATACTAGTAGACCAAGTAGTAGTCCATGTTGTTTTAGTGGATCTACTTGTCGATTGACTTGTGTTAAACGTTGTCGTTGTCGATTTATTCGTCGACCTAGAAGTTGATTTACTAGTTGACCATGTTGTTGTAAATGTAGTCGTCGTAGATTTAGTAGTTGACTGACTTGTATTAAACGTAGTCGTTGTCGATTTACTAGTTACTTTACTTGTCGTCTGACTTGTAATCCAAGTTGTATTATATACGGTCGTTGTCGAATGAGATGTTGACTGACTTGTACTAAATCTAGTTGTTGTTGAATGTTCAGTACTTCTAGACGTTGTCTGACTTGTAATCCAAGTTGTATTATATACAGTCGTTGTGCTTCTAGACGTTGACTGATTTGTATTAAAAGTTGTTGTAGTGTCACGACTAGTAGATCTAGTTGTCGATTTACTAGTTGTCCAAGTTGTATTATATGACGTTGTCGTAGCTCTACTAGTTGACCATGTTGTTGTATATGTGGTAATATAAGAAGTAATCGTTGATTTACTTGTATTCCAAGAAGTAGTCCAATATGTAGTGTATACTGTAGTTGTCGTTCTAGATGTAGATTGACTTGTATTCCAAGTAGTTTCAACAGGATACAATGTAGATTGGCTAGTTGTCCAGCTAGTTGTCCATGTAGTAGTTGTAGTTCTCTCGGTTGATTGCGACGTGTTTTTAGAAGTCGACCATGTTGTTGTTGTAGTTCTATCAGTTTCTAAAGATGTTTCTCTAGATGTGTTCCATGATGTTGTCCATGATGTTGTCGTTGATCTTGAAGTTGCATATACAGTATTAGTACTACGAGATGTATTGAAAGTTGTTGTAGTTGATTTACTAGTTGACCATGTAGTTATCCACGTTGTTGTTGTAGATTGACTAGTATTACGTACCTTTTCAGTAGTTCTCGAAGTATTTCTATTTTCAGATGTAGTTTTAGAAGTAGCCCAAGTAGTATTCTTAGCTACAAGTGTACCTTTAGATGTATTCTGTGCACTTCCGGTACTCCAAAAGTCGATTCTTGAAAATCCTATATTCTTCATATTGTTCCTCTAATTTATTATATTATTACGCAAAATTTCCAATGTAGTTAACTAATACTGCGTCAACGTCTACTATAATATATGATATAATAGATATTGCACCTTGAGTAGTTACCCATTGAATGTCAGCGCCTGAAGGTGTTAACATATTAGATGGTAATGCATTGTATCCTGCACCTGCACCATTTATGATTACTATAGTTCCAGATTGACCTACGTTGTCATTGCCTATATTAGACATTGTAATATCAATTGATCCTGTTGCTGTAAATATAAATGCGTCACCTTGATCAGGTTTGATGTCATAAACACCTCCAACACCGTTAACAGATATAAAATCTCTTTTTAAAGCACCTGTTAAATATAAATCATGATGCTCAACATTTGAATCTGTTTTTGTGTGTTGATTCATTGCAGTCGCGTATGTATTAGAAGTACCAGTATTACCTTTTAGACCTGAAGAACCTGAAGATCCACTTGATCCTGAAGATCCATTAGTTCCATTTGTTCCTGAAGAACCTGAACTTCCATTTGTTCCTGAAGTTCCGTTAGTTCCTGAAGTTCCGTTAGTTCCTGAAGTTCCATTCGTTCCTGAAGTTCCGCTTGATCCACTTGATCCTGAAGTTCCATTCGTTCCACTTGTCCCATCAGTTCCTGAAGAACCTGAAGTTCCATTCGTTCCTGAAGTTCCGTCAGTACCTGAGCTTCCACTTGATCCACTTGATCCTGAAGTTCCATCAGTACCACTTGTTCCATTAGTTCCACTTGTTCCGTCAGTTCCTGAACTTCCGCTTGATCCACTTGATCCTGAAGTTCCATTAGTTCCACTTGTACCATTCGTTCCTGAAGTTCCATCAGTACCTGAACTTCCACTTGATCCTGAAGTTCCATCAGTTCCTGAAGAACCTGAACTTCCATTTGTTCCGTTAGTTCCTGAAGAACCGGCTGGTCCTTGAATAGAACCACCGCCAATCCAACCGTCTGCTTGTGTAAATACCCAAAGAGAATCGTCTGATTGTACTATATATGCATCACCATCTGAATTACCAGATGTTGGTAAATTTGATGATGTAGCTACTTGTCCTTGCATTGAAACACCCCAACCTGGATTACCCTGTGCACCTGAAGATCCACTTGATCCTGAAGATCCATTAGTTCCATTTGTTCCTGAAGAACCTGAACTTCCATTTGTTCCATTCGTTCCACTTGTACCGTTTGTACCACTAGTTCCGTCAGTTCCTGAACTTCCGTTAGTTCCACTAGTTCCGTCAGTTCCTGAAGAACCTGAACTTCCATTAGTTCCACTAGTTCCATTCGTTCCTGAAGTACCATTCGTTCCTGAAGTTCCATCTGTTCCTGAGCTTCCGCTTGAACCTGAAGATCCACTAGTTCCATTCGTTCCTGATGTTCCATTCGTTCCTGAAGTTCCGTCAGTTCCTGAACTTCCATCAGTTCCAGAAGAACCGCTTGATCCATCAGTTCCTGAAGTACCATTAGTTCCTGAAGTTCCATTCGTTCCTGAAGTTCCATCAGTTCCTGAACTTCCACTTGAACCTGAACTTCCACTTGAACCGTCAGTTCCTGAACTTCCGTTAGTTCCTGAAGTACCATCCGTACCACTTGAACCTGGAGCTCCTTTGTCTCCTTTAACACCACTAGATCCAGAAGATCCACTAGTTCCATTAATAGCTGGAGTTCCAGGAGCACCTTTTGCTCCAGTTGCACCAACAGGAATAGTAAAATCAAATTCTGCTGCAGTTGATGTTCCAGTATTAGTAACACTTACTGGAGTATTTTCTAAACCAGTAGATACTGTTCCTACTGCAATTGTACCTGTAATTCCTGAAGATCCGCTTGAACCTGAACTTCCGCTTGAACCATCAGTTCCTGAAGTTCCAACATATACTACTCTACCTACATTTTCAGCCCCATTGACAGAATGTGTCAATATTAAATTATTCCCAGATAAAGTTGCTCCACTATAATTATCACCTTGATCACCTTTAATTCCACTTGTTCCATCAGTTCCTGAAGATCCACTTGATCCATTAGTACCTGAAGTTCCATTCGTTCCTGAAGTTCCATCTGTTCCTGAGCTTCCGCTTAAACCTGAAGATCCACTAGTTCCATTCGTTCCTGATGTACCATTCGTTCCTGAAGATCCACTTGTTCCATTAGTTCCTGAAGAACCTGAAGTTCCACTTACACCGCTCGTTCCATTAGTTCCTGAACTTCCACTTGAACCATTTGATCCTGAAGTTCCTGATGTTCCAACATCACCGATAGGTTGGATAAACATAAATAAAGAATCATTATCACTAACATTGTTCCAATTAGAACTTGAAATAGGTTGTAAGTTAAATGTTCTTTGTCCAGAAGCAGTTGTGTTTCCTGTTACATAGAATGATTTATTTGCATTACCGTCAGTTGATTTTGCTAATACAATAATAGATTTATAATTATTCGATGAAGCGACTGCAGTATTTAATGTTACAGTTGAAGAACCACCTCTACCATTAGTTTCACTTATGATTATTTTACTAGGATTACTAGGATTATCAAACGCTAAATCACCAGAAGAAACTGTCGTGGGATTTGTTGCGCTATTATAAACATAAGGAAGACCAAACGTGTTTGGTAATTGTTGGTTTTCATACTTTCCGGTACTTGAATTATATGACAATACCTCACCTGTTGTTGGTGAAGAAGATAAAAAGTCAAGTATTTGTTTTAGTTTCAATTGAGACATGAATGATTTATTCTTTTTTACGTTATATTATTATATATCTTGTTAATGTACCAACTTATTAGTCCCTGGAAAAAACTAACAAAAAAAATTATTTTTTTCGTGTTAATAATGACATAAAATCAAGATGTTGTTTTAATATATCTAATTTTGAATCATTGTTTATCGTTTTATACCAGTTCCATGGTGTTGAGTTTAATATATTTTCTTGTTTATTTTTTAGTTTTAATATACTTTTTTCTATAGATTTAATTTGATCATATGCCGAAGAAGGTAATTCTATTTCTAGTTTAATTGCACATGTTATTAAACTTGCCCAATCTTCAGTTTCATTGGCATCTACCAAATCCTCATATATCTTTTTGTATTTATCTTTCTCATCTTGAGTAATATCTTGTGTTAGTTTATCGGGGTGGCATTTTACAACCGCCTTTCTAAATAATTTTTTAAAATCTGGGTGTTTATTAGTTTCTTTTTCTAAAGACTCTTCTTCTTTCTTGCTACTTGCCCATGAATCTGCAGCTGTTTCCATTTCTTCAGATTCTAATATACCATCATTATCAATCTCTGAAAGTTCTTGCATAAATTTATTTTTTATTTCAGAATTAGCAGTTTTTATATCTTCTAAATCTTCTAATAAAAATTCATACTCTCTAATTAATCTTTTAAAAATTATTTTGTTAGGATCAATAGACATATGTTATTTATATAGATTTGTTTTCCAATCATACGTAGCACTTAATTTATGATCTTTAATTCCCATTGTAGTTTCAATTAATTGTTTATAAGTTTCTATTAAACCATCATTAAACACAGTATATCTAGTTAAAACTTTTTCACTATTTTCATTATATGATTCCATGTTATTGTCATGATTTTCGATAGCCTGTTTAAGTTTTCGAGAACCCTGTCCAATTAAATTACCATCATAATAATATCCGGCGTCTTTAATCATAGTTGCGTTATGTACTAATGGAAACTGTAAATAGAGTGCATCTAAATATGAATAATTTAATGGATTGTCATATTGATGTGCAATAACTATATCTGTTAATTGTGCCATGGCATCAATAGCCCTTAATCTAGGAAGATATGTTAGCTTATGATCTTTTGTTCCAGATAATTTATACAATGAAAGGTGAGTTAATAAAGATTGATAGTATTTGTTTTTTAACATGTCTTCACCACACATGATATTTAATTTTTTAAATTTACCTCCATTATTATGATAATCTTCTACTATTAATAAATTTATAAAGTGCCATTTTTGTGTGCCAATATTAGGTTCAAAACATGCAATTTGTTTGTCTTTATTTTCTTTTCCAGGAACATACACTGGAATTGGTCTATTTTCAATTACTGTTTTTGGGTTATTATAGACTTGACATGTATTATCTAAAAATATAGGATCCCATATAAAAGGAACTGGCCTTACTTTATTTGCTGGTAAATTGTGCATTACTCTATAATATTCAATGTTTAATTCTCCTTGCTGTGGAACATACCACGCTTCATCTAATAATTGATTATATCCTGTAGCATTTGGCCCACTATTAAACATAGAACCTTCTAAATCATTCATATAATTATTACCACAAATATATTTGACTACCTTTTTACCATAGCCAGTTTTCTTGAACTCTTCTATAGTTTTATCTCCATAAGTTGCACCCAACCAAATCATAAGATCTGTATCTGCATACTTATTATAATAATCATATATTGGAAATTGTTCAATGTCCCATGTTACTTTGTTTTCATAAGGAGCTTTGACCTCACTTGCATTTAATAAATATGCATTATATCCTATTTCTTTCAGGGCTTTTAATAAATAAAGTGCGTTTAACTTTATACCATTTATCCAAAGACTTTCATTCTCTGACCCTAAGCTTATAGTAATTCCTATGTTCATGTCGATATTTGGTTTTTATTATATATTATATTTAATTAAAAAGGCCCGCCCGATTGGGCGAGCCTTTAAAATAATTAATACTTAAATTAAGTATTGTAGATTGAGTTATTACTCAGCAACACCGATAACGATAATGTCATCAGAGCTTTCTAAGTCATAACCTAAACCAGAAACAGTGAAGTTTTCACCATCTGTAGTTGTGTAATCTGTAATCTGTAAACCGTTAACGAATACTAAGATATCGTCATTGTCTAAGTCGATTTCAGTTGCAACGCTAAACGTAGTTACCGTACCAAATGTTGCAGTTTGCTCAAGCTTATCAGTTCCAGCAAGTCCAGAAATTTCACCTCTTAATGTAGATAAAATATCAGTTTCTCTACCATCAGTGTAAGACTTTCCATCAACTAATGCAGTGTTAGCTTTTGATGTTGCATCAGCAGCAGCATTTGATTCAGCAGCAGATTGTGCAGCGTTAGCTTTTGATGTTGCATCAGCGGCAGCAGTAGATACAGCGTCAGCTTCGGCAACGTCAGCGTAAGACTTAGCAGAAGAAAGAACGATTGCATCTAATCTTCCAGCTTCAGTATTAGCAGAAGTGATTGCATCTGATTCAGCAGTGTCAGCATAAGTTTTAGCAGAAGCTAATGCAGCAGCGGCAGCGCCAGCAGCATCGTAGTTTCCAGCTAAACCATCAGCGTAATTTACAGCAGCTGTTCCAGCAGCGGCGATTGCGTCAGCTTCAGCAACGTCAGCGTAAGACTTTGCAGAAGAAAGAACAACAGCATCCGCAGAAACTGCAGTTGAAATTGCTGTAGAATCACCTGTTGAAATTGCAGCAGATAATCCGTCAACATCACTAGTGTCTAATCCATCTACGAAAGACTTAATCTCAGCAAATGTATCTAACGTAGAGTCAGAATCCAATAATAATGCATCAATTCTATCTTTTTGTAAGTTAGAGTGAGACTTTGCAGAAGAAAGAACGACTGCATCCGCAGAAACTGCAGATGAAATTGCGTCAGCTTCAGCAACGTCAGCGTAAGACTTAGCAGAAGAAAGAACGATTGCATCTAATCTTCCAGCTTCAGCTTCAGCATCTAATTCAGCTTGATCAGCGTATACTTTTGCATTAGATAATGCAGAAGCAGCAGCTCCAGCAGCATCGTAGTTTCCAGCTAAACCATCAGCATAAGCTTCAGCTCCAGATTGTGCAGCGTCAGCTTTTGTTGTTGCGTCAGAAGCAGCAGCAACAATTGCTTCAGATTTTGCAACTGAAATACCCGTTACGGTACCCGTTCCGATTGCTCCGTTGTGGATAATTCCAACAGCAGATACGAAATCAGAAATTTGTTTTACTTTTAATTGTGCCATGTTTTATATGTGTTATTTTTAGGCCTAAGGACATTATTGTCCTCTTGATATTATATATAAAAAACGCCGAACATTTTTAGTTATGCCCGGCGCTTTTTTTGTGTTTATAACTTTTATTTTATAATATATTAATCTAAGCTAGATTTTTCATATCCAACGTCAATATCATCGGTTGCATCTAACTCATATCCAGCTATCGAGCCGTTCCAGTAAAGAGTATCTCCAGCTTCAATATCTGCAATTAATCTTGCAGATGTTCCACCGTCATTTGAAAAATAAGATGCTTCTGTTTTAACTCCGTCACCTAAATTAATTTCCATACCATTTACTTTAATGGTTACTACTGAATCATCAAATGGAGTATATGTTATATTAATTCCTGTTGAATCTCCATCATTAGCCGTAACATTAGATGTTTTATTTAAATCTGTAGATGTATTAACACCACGTGCAGTTGATCCTGTTGAACCTCCGCTTGATTCAATTAATAATAAATAAGGAACTCTACCTGAATTTGAAGAAACCGCTCCATTAGAATTAATCCATCCACCAGTAATAGGTGAACCAGTAATTTCAATTGGACCACCAGCTGCTCTGTTCAAAGTTAAAACTGGAGAACCAACAGTAGCTGACATTCCAATTCCTGTCCATGAGTTAGCACCTACAACATTATTACCAAATGCTGCTGGATTTACATTAGTTAAAATAACTTGAGTAGCTGATCCCTTTGTTGAGATTTTTACAGTTTGTCCATCATATGCAGACATAGTTACTAATCCAGCTACAAGATCTAAACCACCTGCATTAATAGCCGCTTGAAATTTAGCTAATATTGCAGTTGGAGAAATTACATCGTAAGTATCTCCTAAGTTTAATGTATCATCTGGATTATCAAATAAGATAGTCTGTGGTGGATTTACACCATCGCCTATTGTAATTTCACCAATTGCAGGAGTTTGTCCTTGTATACCTGTTACAATATAAGAATCACTTCCAGCATAATAATCATTACTTGCATAGTTAGGTTCAAAATCACCACCTTGAATACTTACTGGAGTTGCTGACGCAGTCGCAGTAACATCTAATCCAAGATTATTGATATTTGTTTTAAAATCATTAATAGAAGCTACACTATCTCCATTAGGACCGTTGTGTACAGTAGTACCATTAATGATAACAACATCATTAGATCCTGGAAGTGCAGTTCCTACTATTTTAGAAGAAGCTATTTTATTATTTAATTGTAAATAACTTGCTTTACCTCCAGCAACTGTTGTGATTTCACCTGGATTATTTAAGTCTGTATAATAAATAGAACCTGGCGAACCTGTTAATGCTTCTGGATTTTTATAATTTCTAATAATATCGTTAAATGGTTTTACGAATAAATCTTTACCACTTCTGATACTATCTAATACCGTACCTAATTTTTGATTTATAGCACCAACTGCTCCAAATTTTACTAAATCTCCACTTGTATTAATTGTTACTATATCACCTTTGTCAACAGCAGGTGCAGAAGTATGTGAAAATTTAACTCTATCGTCAGCTTCGTTTACAACAAATCTACTTTGTACTTTATCTAAACCTCCTGCAGCAAATGCACTAGTATCAGTAATGATTGCTTCTCCTTCAGAATTATTACTAAATACAATAATACCTCCACCTTGTGCAAAAGAATTAATGTTATTTAATCTAAAAGATAACATATCTACATCTTCTGCAATTAATTCTACAATACCTTCAGTTTTAGCTGAGATTGATTTAATTCTTAAGATTGTTTGACCTTGAGCATCTGACATCCACATTCCTTCAGAAACGTCGATACCATTATATTCATTTGCTTTTCTAGAGGAACCATCTCCAGTTGATTGTGCATTTACAGAAATCGTTATGTTATAAGTTTGATTCTGTAAAGACATTCCTGTTCCATCGTTTTCTCCATAAGCCAATTGGCCACTAATTGAGGATACAGTTCCGTTTAAGGTTATTGGTGTAAATGTTGACATAGTTTGCTTTCTATATTATTATTTGGGCGACCGAAGTCGCCCTTAGTTTAGTTTATTAAAATTTGAATATTATAAATGCGTGAGCTTCTTTAGTTGTTTGACCAAATCCACCAGCATTTCTTACTGCATCAATATTACCCATACTTAAATCTAATTTAATTTTAGCTGCACTAAAGTTAGTGAATAAATCAGTTGTAACTTGATTACCAATACTAAAGTTAGATGTGTGTGCAGATTCTGTAATACCTTGTGCATAGAATGATGCGTTGTTACCACCACCATCTAAATGCGTTATAACGTATCTTGAATTGTTGGCTTGATATGCATATACAAGAATTGCTCTTGGTGGTTGATTTTGACCACTGAATGAAAATTCTTGATTATCACCAGCACGTGTTCCTATAGTTGCGTTAGATGTTTCAAATACACCTGATCCACTTGGATCGATAAATTCACATCCACCTAAAGCTTGTGTTGAAGTATATTCTGCTCTTACACAGTAATAAGTTCCACCTGATCCAGTTGCAACGTCTGACCATTCAACTTCGTAATCAACATTTGAAGATTTAACAAGTGCTTGTCCTGTTGTTCCTCCACCTGCAATTCCAGATCCATTTGCACCTGATGCTCCTGCCGGCCCTTGCGGCCCTTCCGGTCCTTGTGGTCCGGTGGATCCATTAGCTCCGTCAACACCATCAATACCTGAAGTTCCGGCGTCACCTTGATCACCTTTAACTCCATTAATTCCTGATGTTCCATTAACTCCTGAAGTTCCATTTGTTCCAGATGTTCCATTAACTCCTGAAGTTCCAGCGTCACCTTGATCACCTTTAACTCCATTAATTCCAGAAGTTCCATCAACTCCTGAAGTTCCAGCGTCACCAGTATTACCTTTAGGTCCTTGTGGTCCTTGACCACCTTGACCACCTTGATTTCCTTGATCTCCTTTTTCACCAATGTCTCCTTTAGCTCCGTCAACTCCTGATGTTCCATCAACTCCTGAAGTTCCATCAACTCCTGAAGTTCCAGCGTCACCTTGATCACCTTTAACTCCATTAATTCCAGAAGTTCCATCAACACCTGAAGTTCCATCAACTCCTGAAGTTCCAGCGTCACCTTGATCACCTTTAACTCCATTAATTCCAGAAGTTCCAGCGTCACCTTGATCACCTTTAACTCCATCAATTCCTGATGTTCCATTAATTCCTGATGTTCCAGAAAGTCCTGAAGTTCCATCGTTTCCGTCAACTCCATTAACTCCTGAAGTTCCGTCAATACCAGATGTTCCAGAAAGTCCTGAAGTTCCATTGTTTCCGTCAACTCCATTAGCTCCAGCGTCACCTTTAGCTCCTTGAGGACCTTGATCACCTTGATCACCTTTAGCTCCATTAATTCCTGATGTTCCATCAACACCTGAAGTTCCATCGTTTCCGTCAACTCCATTAATTCCTGAAGTTCCGTCAATACCAGATGTTCCACTAACTCCTGAAGTTCCGTCTACACCATTGTTACCAATATTACCTTGATCACCTTTAGCACCGTCAACTCCACTTGTTCCGTTAACTCCTGAAGTTCCGTTAACTCCTGAAGTTCCATCGTTACCATTATTTCCTGGAAGTCCTTGATCACCTTTGTCACCTTTAACTCCATCGTTTCCGTTTATTCCATCTTTACCAGATGTTCCATCAACTCCTGAAGAACCTGAAACTCCTGAAGTTCCATGGTTTCCATCAACTCCATTGGCTCCATCTTTACCTGATGTTCCGTCAATACCTCTTGCACCTTGATCACCTTTAAGACCTTGTACACCGTCAGCTCCATTGACTCCGCTTGTTCCATTAATTCCTGAAGTTCCATTTGTTCCAGATGTTCCACTAACACCAGATGTTCCAGCATTACCTTGATCACCTTTAACACCAGCATCTCCTTTAGATCCAGCAATACCCTGCGGTCCTTGTAAACCTTGATCACCTTGATCACCTTTAGCACCGTCAACTCCATTAACTCCATTAACTCCGTTAATACCTGAAGTTCCATCGTCACCTTTAGCACCATCAATTCCTGAAGTTCCGGCTTGACCGTTAATTCCATTAATACCAGATGTTCCAGCTAAACCGTCTTTACCTGAAGTTCCATCTAATCCTCTTAGACCTTGCGCTCCATCAACTCCGCTTGTTCCATCAGTACCTGAAGTTCCGGCTTGACCTTGTGCTCCAGTTCCACCAGTTTCACCATCTTTACCAGATGTTCCATCTAATCCTCTTATACCTTGTTCACCTTGAACACCAGCATCACCTTGATCACCTTTAGCACCATCAATTCCAGAAGAACCATCAATTCCTGAAGAACCAGATGTTCCAGAAGTTGTAACTGTTACTGAAGGGAAAACAACTTCAACTTTTCCGTCATTTAAATTATTAATAACTGCACCTCCTGAAAACGTAAGACTATTAACATCGTCAATAGCTACAGCGCCTTGTGGTATAATTGAAATACCTGAAGGTGAAGAATAAGATTCACTAAATATACCAAGTTCATCACCTACTCCGATCTTGTAATCAGATCCAGGGATAAATGAATTTCCTTCTGATTGTACTTGTAATTCAATAGCATCACTTGAATCGTTGTTTATTGGATTACTAGGATTAACATTTAATACATCTACATACGACCAGCTTTTGATTTCAAATACAGAATATTCACTATTGTTATTTACGTTAGTTAAGAATAAAGAAACTTTAACTCCGTCAACATTGATTCTATTTAATAATATAGACTCTAAATAATTATTTCTATATCCTTTATCATCTGTTAAAGCAATTCTAATTTTAGTAACACCGTTAGGATCTTCATCATTTACAACTAATTCTCCGGCTGCAGGTTTGTCTGTAGAACTTAAAGACTTAACTTTATATACAGCACCTGGTAATGTGAATCTACTTGCAACTATATCACCTATTTTATCACCAGCATCATAGATGTTGGCAAGTTTTAATGTTGGTAGTTGTGTTTGTGTAATTCCTCTAACTACTGTGATTTTACATTTAATAGCACCATGGAAATTTAAATCTCCAAATGGTAATGCAGCAGTTTGTTCTGCACTAAATTCAAGTGATATAGCACCTCGTAAATCAGTATTTGCAGCACCAAATAATAAGGTACCATTAGATTTACTTACTGAATATATTAATTGATTTTCAGCGTTATAAACATCTACGATTACGTTATCGGTTATCCCGATGTTTAGTTGATTACCCACATGGTCTTGGTGTAGTGTGATTCCAATACTTGATGATTGTCCTCTAACTATCCTAGCTAATTCTGGTAATACTACGATTAAGTTTTGATTTGAAACAGTTGGCATGTTGTTATTATGTTTTTTTCTTTGGTTTATATATCAGTGTTAAAATGAGTAGTCTCTATGTAGCATAGAAAATATCATTTGATTAATTACACCTATTGCGTTATTTTCTAATATTGTTTCTGTTTTGCAATCGGTTCTGATTATTATTTTATCTGGATCTTTAGATATTAATTCTTCTATTCTACTAAAATAAATATTTTCTGACCATTTTTCAGACTGTATATGTGTCATATTAAACTTCTTCCAATCTTTAGTAAAATATTTATTTGGTTTTACAAAATGATATACATGTAACATATTATCAGGTGTTTTAATAAACACAAAACCATCGTTTAAGAAGTACTTTTTACTTGGTACATATACACACGAAGTTCCTTCTTCAATCAGTCTCCACCTTTCTCTGCACATTGAATGAAGTTCTTCGAACGCATCAATAGCTTCATCCAATATAGAATCTAATACATCGTCTGTTTCTAAATCTTCTTCCGGAAAAAATATCTCTAATCCTGGAATTTCAAATCCACTTACTATTTGATCTATTGGATTTGGATTTTGTGTTATTCTAACAGCATCATATCTATATAAGTAATCCAACGTATCGTCTATTTCAAACAATGCTGGAATTAATTCACCTGATTCTAATGTAGCCTTAATATTTGAAACAACACTTTTTAATTTATATGTGCGATACTCAATATCATTTGGTCCTTCATTAAACCATTTCGGTATTTTAGTTTTAATACTCATACTGTATTTATCATATTGCCTATTGTATAAAAACTAAAAAAGGACATTATCTTAATTAATAATGTCCTTTTTTTATATTATAATATTCCTATATTATTTACTCTTCTTTCTAGTGTTTTCAGATTTTGATTTTACTAATGTCGTTTCGTCAGAATAATTTTCAGCATTTGTAGTTAATCCCCACTGTAAAATAAACCAGCTAATTTCTTTTTCAGCAACTGCTTTACTCATTCTTAATTTTGTTTTAAGTATTTTAGTTGCTTCTTTAATAAACAATGCTTCCTTTTCTCTAGTAGTACTATACTTCATATACCAGTCGTTTTCTTTAACAACATCTTTATATGTTTTACCATGTGGTTTTAGTTGTAAATTAATCAACTCAATAAACACTTCTTTAGTTTTTTGTCTACTCGCCATAATCTATATATTAACTTTGTTTTGGTTTTATGATCTCGTCTATGATTCCATACTTAACTGCTTCTTCTGCATTTAACCAAAAATCACGTGTTGCATCTTTCATTACTCTTTCTGGGTTCTTTCCGCAATACTCTCCTAGTAAATTAAATAATTCTATATTTACTTTTTTCCACTCTGCCCAATCAACCTCAGCGTCTTGAATATTTCCACTGAATCCTCCTGAAGATTGATGTAACATTGTAGTTGAATGTCTAAGTGACGCTCTTTTACCTTTTGTTCCAGCTCCTAATAATACTGATCCCATTGAAGCTGCCATTCCAGTGTTAACTGTACGTATATCACAAGGTATATATTCCATCACGTCCACCATAGATAATCCTGATTTAACTGATCCACCTGGAGAATCAATATGCATTGTGATATCATCTTCTGCATTATTAGATAGAAACATTAATTGTGCTTGAACAACAGTACTCATAGCATCATTAACTGGACCTGCAACCCACAATAATCTATCGGCCATCAATCTAGAAAATATATCCATTTGAGTAACTCTCATTTCTCTTTCTTCAAGAATATATGGAGTCATTGAGTTTTGTTTTTCAACATGTTTAGAAAACTGATCTATGTGAGATCCACTTATATTAAACTCAGATTTTGCAAATCTTTGAAATTCTTTATCGTTTGGGTAGTAATTCATTAAGCTATTTGTTTTTGTATTTGTTTAATTAGATCACACGTCTCATATTCTTCTATCAATGTAAAGTATTCTTTAGCTTTGAATAATGATTTCTCGTAACCATCTCTTGGTAATGTCATATCATATTCTCTACCTTCATCATCTACAAGAATTGCTAGTATATTAGATTCTTCTTTGTTTTCTATTATGTTTAGTATATATTCGACAATACGCCTGTAAAATATATCATATTTAGAAATCAAAACCTTTTCAAAATCTTCTGCCAGAATTCTCTGAGGATCTATGTATATTTTAGGTGGTTCCATATTATATTGTAAAATAATCTTTTAAAATGTTTTTGTAATTAACTCCTTTTGATCCTTGTGCTTGATCTAATCTTTGTGTAAACTCGAGACCTTCATCGGTTAAGAACACATCTGTACCATTATAATCTACTAATGGTTTTTCTAATATTAATGTATTAATATTAGATTCTAGTGCATCGTCTTCAGATTTAATTTTCTTTGCTAATTCAAAATGTCTTTCATAAAAATGAATGTTATCTGCAAAGTGATGATATGTACCTAACTCTAAGTCTTTGTATTTGTCATGTTTTTTAAGAATCAAATAAACTGATTGCATTAAAAATGAAAAGAACGGTGCATCAAAAGTAAGACCATAAAATATATCATTAGATCTCATTTGTATTTTCATGTTTAATTTATTATTTCTAATAAAAAAGTTTGCATACATTGTACATACGAAATCTTTATTGCCTTTAAATTGAAACTTAGGTTGATTAAAAAACATAATAGCTTGACGACTATTGTCATCGGCTAAAAGTGAATCTACAACCCAGCCTATTTGTTCTGTATTAAGAACTAATGCACCATAATTTGAATTGATTTCATTAGTACCTGGATTTGTTAATGTAGACCACATTCCAGAGTATTGACCTATATAATCTACATCTGTATCTCTGTGTAAATACCATGCCATTTCACCTGCAAAGTATTTCCAATTAAAAGATCTTGCTTCAAAATGAGCAATAGGTTTTGTTGGATCTATATCAACTCTATTTAGAAGAAGTTCTTTAACTTCTAAATCTCTTGGTTTCGATACATCACCGTGTATATCAATTTGTGTTATTAGTTCTTTGAATGTTTTTGAAAAGTCTGTCATTTACATTGTGTTTATAGTAGTTATACTATAATTTAATAAAAAGTTTATCTTCGTCTTTGTTTTTTGTAATAGTATATTCTTTACCTTTTATCAAAGCTTGATCTAGTATTGCATCAGCAACTATATCTTCAACATATCTTTGAATAGCTCTTTTAATGGGTCTCGCACCATATGCTTGATCATATCCTTCTTTTACTAAAAAGTCTTTTGCTGGTTTTAGAAATTTAAACGAGTATCCTTCCGTTGACATTCTTTCTGTAAAATTACCAAGTTCAATTTGTACAATTTTTAAAATGTCTGCTGATTGTAATTGATCAAATAAAACAATATCATCTAATCTGTTTAAAAATTCAGGGCTAAATTTATTCTTTAACTCTTTCTTAATAATAGAATCCATTTTTTTGCTTTCTTCTGCAATAGTAGATTTACTTGAGAATCCAATACCTGATCCAAAATCTGATACCTTTCTTGCACCTACATTTGATGTCATTATAATGATAGTGTTTGTAAAATCTACAACTCTACCACTAGAATCTGTCAATCTACCTTCATCTAAAACTTGAAGCAATGTGTTAAAAACATCTGGATGTGCTTTTTCAATTTCATCGAATAAAACTACAGAATATGGTTTACGTCTTACTGCTTCTGTTAATTGACCACCATCTTCATGACCAACATATCCGGGAGGAGAACCAATTAAACGAGATACATTAAACTTTTCTTGATATTCACTCATATCAATTCTAATCATTGCATCAATATCTCCGAACATATACTCTGCTAACGCTTTGACTGTTTCAGTTTTACCAACACCAGTTGGACCTAAAAACATAAAAGAACCACTTGGTTTTTTGTGACTTGCGACACCAGTTCTAGATCTTTTAATTACATTACATAATGCATCTACTGCTCTGTCTTGGCCGATAATCATATTCTTGATTTCTGAAGACATTGCTTTAATCATCTTAAGATCATCAGTTCCTAATTTATTAACAGGAATTCCTGTTTGTGTTGAAATAGTTTCAGCTATGTCTGAAATATTAATTTGTCTTTTTGATTTCTTAAGAGATTCTTCCCAATCTTTAGTCGCACTTAATATTCTGCCTTCTATAGAAATTTGATCATCTCTAAGTCTCGCTGCAACTTCATAATCTTGTTTTTCAACTGCAGCTTTCTTTTCTGATTTTATTTCTTCAGCTTGTTTCTCAAGTGTTTTGATTCTTGAAGGAACTTTAACTTCTAATAAGTGTGTTCTTGCACCCGCCTCATCTAATAAATCAATAGCTTTATCAGGTAATTCACGTTGTTTAATGTAACGATCACTCATTCTAACACACGCGTCAATCGCTTCATCTGTGTATTCTACAGAGTGATATTCTTCGTAGTTATGTTTGATACGCATTAATATATTAATAGTATCATCTACTGATGGTGGATCCACAAACACTTCCTGGAACCTTCTAGTTAACGCGCCATCATCTTCAACATTTTCTCTATATTCATCTAATGTTGTTGCACCAATACATTGAACTTGTCCTCTTGCTAAAGCTGGTTTAAGAATGTTTGATGCATCTAATGCACCGCTCACTCCACCTGCACCAACAATAGTGTGTAATTCATCGATGAATATAATAATATTGTCATTGTTTTTAAGTTCTTCGACAATGTTTTTCATTCTCTCTTCAAATTCTCCACGATATTTAGTTCCTGCGACAATAGTTGTCATGTTGATAGAGATAAGTCGTTTGTTTATCAAAACTCTTGCAACTTTCTTATCAACAATACGTTGAGCAATAGCTTCAACAATTGCAGTTTTACCAACTCCTGGGTCACCTAATATAATAGGATTATTTTTCTTTCTACGAGCTAATATCTGGCAAATTCTATAAATCTCTTTATCTCTCCCGATAATTGGGTCTAATTTACCTTCAGATGCTGCCAAAGTTAAATCTTCCCCAAATTCATCTAAGAATGGAGTAGTTTTTTTCTTTGAACTTCCTTTTCTATTTTTCTCGTTTTCGTATCCGTCTGCTAATGACATATATTGTATATTTGTTTTACTATTCTTATATGTATTTATTAAAATTAGTTTACGATATTATCTGCAGCATAAACTCCAGGTAAAAGATCGGGCTTACATCTAGCTTTGAATCCCATCGACTCAACATATCCAACTGCAGCTTTAACTAATTTATTTGATTTTTTCTGTGGATCTGTATTATAATCTAAATCTATAGTAGAAACTTCTATGCCATGTTCTCTTAAATAAAGAGCTACTTCACATGATTTTTCAGTTTCTTTCCACAATCTAGTCCACATATCTTTTATAATTGGAACCTCCTCCTTTTTATATATCACGTGACATCCTGCTGACGCAACATGAAAAACTAATGTAGTTGCATACACTGTTTTAATAGCCTTATTTTGACTATCACACCCTAAATATATTTTCATATCGAATCCTTTGTTGTTTTCAATAAATTCTTTAACGTAAGGTGCAAGTTCAAATTTAGGTGGTCCTGTTAATTTTTTGAACTTCATAAAATATTAGTCTCTGTGATGATATCCTGCCCAACCAGTAGCGATATACTTGATTTCATTAGGTGCTGGAATTCCATGATGAGGATGTGTCCAACCTGCTGGCCAAATAATTGTAAGTCCTTTTTTTGGTTTTACTTTTATTCCTTGTAATACAAATTCAGTTTCTCCGCCCTCTTCAACATCATTGAGATATGTTGTGAATGCTAGTTTTCTTTGTATTTTACCCTTTCTTGGGCCACCACATTCTATGTGTGTTGGATTATATGCTTGTCCAGGTTCATATTTCTGTATATTGAATGGAGGAAAGAAACTCCATTGAGTCGTCATAATATTACTCCATTCATATTCTTTTATATATGCCTTAAATGCTTCTTTAACTTTAGACATATATTCTTCTAAAATATCTGGATCTAATTTATCATTTGATAACCTGTGATATCCTCGCAAATCATCAAAGTTAGTAAGTTTGGGAAGATCGTCAAAATTATCGACAATCATGTCACATATTTTTTCATCCATTTGATACGCCATAATAAAAGATGGCGAAGTGTGTTCAATAGTTGGTAATATCATTTATTTGATTTTAAAAAATTATTTGCTCGTTCTAGATCTGATGGCGTGTCAATACCAAATGATTTATATGTTGTATATCCTGCAACCATTTCTATTTCATTCTCCATCCACGTCAATTGCTCTAATGATTTATTTATCGCGTTTTCTGTAGGGTACAATATTGCAATTTTATCTAATACATTGGAGGAATATCCATAAATTCCTATATGTTTAAACCATGATTTTCCATTTACATTATTTCTTGTAAACTCTATCACTGAACCTGAATCATGATTTGACATAATCTTAACTGTGTTTTTATCGTTTGCTTCGTTTTCTATTAGATCTGATTTTAATGTGGCTACAGTATTTGTAGGATTTGATTTTATCAAACTAATAACATGATCAATATCTTTTGGATTTATAAATGGCTCATCACCTTGTACATTTACCACTATATCACTACCTAATGTTTGCTGAACTTCAATAACTCTGTCAGTCCCGGTATCACAATTAGTAGTCATCATAACTTCGGCTCCAAATGATTTAGCACAGTCAAATATTCTTTGATCATCTGTTGCAATCCACACCTCATCAGCATTTGATCTTGATGCTTTTTCCCAAACATGCTGAATCATAGGTTTTTCACCTATTAATTCTAATGGTTTTCCTGGAAATCTGGTCGAGTTCCATCTCGCTGGAATTATTACAAGTGATTTCATTTATATTCTTTTATAATCGTCTTCAATTCTAATTATGTCATCTTCACCAAAATAAGTTCCCGTTTGAACTTCAACAAAATGAACTGGCAAATCAGTATTATTCCATGCTCTGTGTTTTGCACCTAATGGAATTTTGATTGATTGTCCAGGACCTCTGTATAATGTTTCATCATTTAGTATAATGGTTAATGTTCCATGAATTATTGTCCATACTTCGGCCCGTTTTTCATGATATTGATATGACATTCTTTGTTTAGGTGCAACTTCTATTAGTTTTATTTTTACATCAGGTGCATCTAAAATAACTTCATACTCTCCCCACGGTCTTTCTTCTATAGCCATATTGTGTTTCTTAAAATATAAAGTCCATATCCAAAAACTAAATTAGAGTGAATAATAACTACGTTCCATTGTTTTGCAATCCATACTTGTGGAATTGATAGTATTCCACCTAAGATGTATGTGTATGCTCCAACATCATCATACTTCAATAGATATGGTGAAACTATAATAAGCGTTGTTCCAGCGTATGCTAATCTATTTGCAAGTCTTTCTAATGGAGATAATTTTTTATCTACCGTAAATATCTTTAATAATTTATTTAATTTAGGATATTGCTCTTTCATTACTCTTTGCTTTTTTGACCTAAATATCCACTATGATGTCTTTTAGAATATTCTTTTTTAGTGAAGCCAATTTTTTTCATAAGCTCAACCACAATCATATCACCAATTACTGTCATCAGTGTTGTTGAAATTGTAGGCGTTAATCCAAGTGGGCAAATTTCTTCAGAATCTCCAGTATGTAGTACAACATCTGAATTTTCTGCAAGTGGACTATTTGTTTTTCCTGTAATAGAAATGACTTTAACATCAGGGTGCAAAATCCTAGATAACATTATTAATTCTAATATTTCTCTAGTTTTTCCAGAGTTTGACAATAATATTAATACATCATCTTTGCATAAAATACCTAAATCACCATGTTGTGCTTCACTTGGGTGTAAATAAACCGATGGAGTTCCTGTAGAACTAAGCGTTGTCGAGATATTCAATGCGATCTGACCAGCTTTACCCATTCCCGATAATACTACTTTCCCATTCTTTTCAGACGAATGGACATAATTCTTAATTATATCCACTGCGTTCTCAAACGAGTCATTTACTGGAATATTTTGTATTGCTTCAACTTCTAGCCTAAGAAGTTCTTTGATACTATTTTTCATGATTGTTTTAAGTATTTAATTAAGTAACTGGCGGTTTTGTAATTTGTAGCCAGTGGTATATTATGCACATCACACAATCTCATCAACATAGAAATATCTACATCATGTGGATGTTTATCTAAAGGATCTCTCATAAAAATAACTAGATCTATTTTACCTTCAACTGCCATTGCAGCAATCTGCGCGTCACCACCTAATGGTCCGCTTAATACAGTTTCTAAATTCTTGATGCCAGCATGTTTACAATGTTTACCAGTTGTACCAGTTGTAACAATCGTAACATCTTCTCTATTAAAGAATGGTAATCGTTTAGAAACAAAAGCGACCATATCAGCTTTTTTATTATCGTGTGCTATTAATGCTATCTTCATAAATTTAAATTACATTAATGGACCAGCGCTTCCTGATTTGATTGCAGCTTTCATTCGTTGCTCTTCTAACCATATTAGATAGTTCCATATTTTTTTAATAGTTTTCATAATTTTATAGTTTAATTACTTAATGGTGCTTTAATACTTGGATGATATTTATAATCATGTACCTCGTAATCAAATTCACCATCTAATATATTTACATTCTTAAATGAAACAGTAGGCAAATCATAAATTTCTCGATCTAATTGTTCTCTTGCCTGATCAACGTGGTTTGAATATAAATGAACGTCACCTAAGTTTCCAATCAATTGATCTGGAATCATATCAACTTCTTCTGCAATCAAACACAAAAGTGCCGCATAGCTAGCAATATTAAATGGAAGACCTAAGAATGTATCTACAGATCTTTGGTTCCACATTAAAGAGATTGCTCTGTATTTCCCAGGATTAACAATCTTTTCTTGTCTAGAAGTTTTTCTTGTGTAAACCTGAAATCCATAATGACAAGGTGGAAGGGCCATAGTTGGTAAATCTCCAACATTCCATGCATTAACCATAAGTCTACGAGAATCAGGATTTGTTTTTAGTTCTTCGATGAGGTTTGCGATTTGATCTACAAAAACAGGATCTACATTTTTATCATAACCAAACCAACCTCTCCATTGCTTTCCATAAATAGGACCTAACTCACCCCACTTCTGAGCAAACTCATTATTGGTTTTGATTTTGTTGATAAATTCATCTTGACTGGGTAAAGATGATTGAATTCCGGGCATTGGCGAAAATGTACTCTTAAATGCTTTATAAGCATCACCATTCCAAATGCTACACCCATTATCAACAAGGTACTTAATATTAGTATCACCTTTAAGAAACCACTTTAATTCAGTCATCATCGTCTTGACTGCCATACGCTTAGTAGTTAACAAAGGAAATCCTTGTTTCATGTCATGTCTAATCTGTCTTCCAAAAATAGAATGTGTTCCAGTGCCAGTGCGATCTGATTTTTTTACTGAATTATGTAAGAGTGAACCCAATAGTCCACGATATTGTTCTTCTATACTACTCATTTGATTCTATGCTAATCAATACTTTCTTTAGTATTGCACAGTGATCATATAATTCCTCTTTTTCAAATGCGATGAGGGCTGATCTAATATCGCTTGGTGTTCCCAATCTTGCCCAATCTTCGAATTCCTCGGGAGTAGACAAATACTCAATTAATTTTCTAGGATTAACTAGTTCACTATATCTCTGTTCTAACGCACGCATGTGCTCTTCATTAAACTTGTCCATTTGTATCTTATTTGAACGTTAGTAATTATTCTTGATTTCTGGTGCCTCCGATATTAGACACGCTTTGTGAGGTGCAACGCCAACATAAAACTTTGTCAGTCTTTTGATCAACGCTAACTACTTCATCACATCCACCTAAAGGGGCAAACTCACCCCATTTTGAGTTTTCTGGATCGTGATTCATGCACTTTAATCGTTTGTTGCCTGGTCTTTCTTGTTTGTTCATTTCTTAATCGTCTTTTATAATCCTTATATAATCCACTTGTTGATTTGTTTCATCGCTCATAGTAATTAAAGGTCCTTGGGAAAATTCCACTTTGGGAAAATTTTCAGCGACTAAAGGAAAACCCCCACACTCTATATACTCTTAATACCGCTAAGGCTCTAACCGCAGACCCGGTCTGGACTGGGGCTCATCTCCCCCGGGGGCGCGCGATTCTATAATAGACTGCAGATACCAGAGTTCGCGCGTGAGCAAGTCCACAGTAAGTCTCTGGGCTCTGAACTGTCTGACCACTTTGAGTTACTCTAATTATCTAATTAATACCATTCACGTGATCCGTGGCCAGACTTAGCCCTCTGAGTAATTAGATTTAATTTGTTGGTGTATACTCTGAGGGCTCTAAACGTCTACATGCGCGTGCGAGTGATAGTGGCGCGAAACGGGCCTCCGTAAGTCTGTCCCCCGGGGACCCAATATTTGGGGAACCGACGACATTAAAAATGGTCGCGATTCTTTGGGGCCTCTCTCCACCTCTGAGTCATTTTTGGTTCGGCGTGTATCTGATTGGGAATGAGTGGATTACTCTGAGTCGTTTGAGGGCCTGGTGAGGCTGGCTCCGGGCTGAGATAGTGTGTTCACAAAAGCGACACAAAAATTAAGCTATAGCTAATATACTTACTTAAGGTATACCTATATAATTCGGCGCTTCATCCGGGCGTGCGCATACTAAATCGATTTGACTTCTGGGTGTGGGTGAGCCACTAAGCCCTGAGACTCTGATGCTCTCAGTCTCTGAGCTCGGACTCATTGAAGCCTCGGATTGGTGGTGTACCATATGTGTTAATGAGTCATATGTGTTAATTGATCCCTTGTCCCTCTGGTCCCTATAGAGATTAGTGTACTATTAGCTCCCTAAGCTTAGGCGCCTAAGGCTGTAGAGCTCTCGACTCACTATGGTCTCTGTGTGTCTATTGTGTATTATGTGTAATATGATGATGGTGTGTTGGTTGCGTGCTCAGCTCACCAGTACGTTGGTGCTCTTGGTGCGCATAGGCAAGCTGTTGCCATAGTAGTCTATGCAGAGCTCGCTGGTAGTGATCCGCCGGAAGTAGCTCCCAGTAAGCTCCTGGGAAGCTATTTAGCGCTCCTGGAAGCTTCTGGGGACTTACTCTGGCAAAGCTTCTGGGGAGCTCTTCTGGGGACTTCTCCTGGGAAGCTCCTGGGGAACGCTCTGGGACTAATATATGCTCTGGGGTGACTTATTGCTCTGGCTTACTCTGGGGACCCTATCTTACTTTTGGCTTAAAGACATGTTTTATATGCTTCTGGTCCCCTTTTGTTTCAAGTCTCTGGTATTAGTTTTGATAGTGAGGGGCCTTTGCGCGAAAATAAATTGAAAATAAACGCTCAATAATTTTTTTATGTCGATTATTTGTGGTATATTAGTAGTATACTAATGGAGGTTAATACCTCACTAAACTAAAACAAATGAGTAAAATTAAATCTTTTGACCGTCCTGCCCTTAAAGCACTTCGTGTATCTCTTGACTCTGCATTGGCTAAGGTTGCTGCTGAGCACGGTATTTCTATTTCAGCTGGTAACATTTCGTTTACCTCTGAGACTGCTACTATTAAACTTAATGCTGGTGTGATTAACGCGAGCGGAGTTACTGTTACTAAAGAGGCCAAAGACTTTGCGCGCTATAAGAGCTTGGTTGGTCTTGGTGAACTTAATGTAGGTGATACTATTACTATCCAAGGTAATGAGTATACCATCGCTGGTTATAAGCCGCGTTCTAAGAAGTCTCCTGTGTTGGTGACTAAAGTGTCTAATGGTACTACTTATAAAGTGTCTGTGAACATGGTGCAAGCGGCTCTTTAATTGTTCGCAAACCTGTTCGCAACGCATTGTTAATAACTTTGTTCGTAACTAACTCGTAAGTATGGCAGCCCAGATTTTGGGTTGTCATTCTTTTCGTGTATATTAGTAGTATAAGTTGAAGGCAGAGACCTTCCTTAGGGGCGTAGCTTTTTTGTCGGAGCTGGAAGAGTAGACTCCGCCCTGTGTGTGACCCCCGCGTTTAGTTATATTGTTCGTAACTTTTTTTAAAATAAACGCTAAAAGGCTTTTTATTGTCAACTATTTGTGGTATATTAGTAGTATACTAATCGAGGTTAATACCTCACTAATTAAAAGAACATGATCAAAGAATTTAAAAACAAATCAATCCAGATGACCTACGGTCTTCAATCCGAACTTATGACCACTGATATACTTTCTGAGTATGAATCAGGTGAATTTAGAATGGTCGTTAAAACCAAATTAGGTATGACTGTATGTGATGCCAGAGACTTTGATAATCCACGTATAATGGCTAACCCAGAGTGTGCTATTAGTGGTTATAAAAGAGGTGCCTTACAGACTGTTCAGTTCAAACCTGAAGGATCAAACTTTTGGTTGACTATCTTCTCAAGAACTGGTAAGAAGGTTAAGCTGATCGATGAATCTATCTTGGCTAACTTAACTGTTGGTACTATTAACGGTATGTATGATAATACCAACCTTATGGATATGTCTCAATATAAATTGGTTGGAGCATCATCTTGGGCTTCTAAAGCCTTTACTCAGAATGAACCTAAGGCTGCAGTTGCCGCCTAATTATTAATCTTAAAAATAAAAATTATGCCTTATATTACAAAAGAACAAGTTAAAGCCAAAAGGAAAGCTCTTAAAGAAGCTCTTCCTGAGTACAAATTATCTATTACTACTGAACACTATAGTGGTATTAAAGTAGCTATCATGCGAGGTCCGAGTATGCTCCATGGATCTACTTATGAGCAACTGAATCCTTATATAGATTATAGAGAAGAGAGATGGGACAGAGATCTTGAAGATCATGTATCTTACCCTGAGATTGCTGATCTAATGGAAGTTATTATGCCTATATTAAATGATGGTATAGGTGAAGGCTTTGAAGACTCTGACTATGGTCATGTGCCTGATTATTATACTTGGGTCCATATTGGTAAATGGGATAAACCTTATGTCTGTACTCAAATTGCAGGTGTAGACTTTAGTGAATCCCTTGATCAATTAGATAATTTAACTATATTTGCGTAATTGTTCGTAACTTTTACGCCCACAATTTTTTATTGTCAACTATTTGTGGTATATTAGTAGTATACTAATGGAGGTTACTCC
>Ga0209666_1000201_pt1 | contig 47347 bp, 33 predicted proteins | sample SaaInlV_125m_DNA_FD_184679 | JGI IMG/M metagenome (GOLD analysis project Ga0209666, IMG submission 184679) | Marine microbial communities from expanding oxygen minimum zones in the Saanich Inlet - Saanich Inlet SI037_S3LV_10m_DNA (SPAdes)... | ecosystem: Environmental > Aquatic > Marine >...
ACGCACCCGCCGATTCGATCCGAGGTGCCGCGCGCCCGTTGCCTCGGCACACGCGCGCGCTCGACCGCGCCGCCCGCCGCGCGCGCGTCGACGTCGCGCGCGGCGTCCGCACACCACCGCGCGCCGCTCGCGCGCGGCGTCCGCACACCACCGCGCGCCGCTCGCGCGCGATCGGACATGTCGAACATCGCGCGCGCCGCGGCGCGCCCCGCGCCCCGAGACGCGCGCCGCGCGACGCGCGCGGCGCGCGCGGCGCCGCGCGGCGGCGGCGGCGGCGGCGAACCTCGGGCGTCGTGGTCGCCGCGCGCGTCGTCGCGCGCGCGACCGTCGCCGTTCAGCGCGCGCGCGCGCGGACGCGGACGCGGATCGAGCGCGGACGCGGTGAGCGTGGACGCGCGCGTCGCGGCGCGGACGCGACGCGACGAGGACGAGGACGGGAGGGGGCGGGTCGTCGGCGCGAGACGACGCGCCGGCGCGGGAACGTCGGCGGTGGCGCTGGAACGGCGCGCGGACGCGGCGCGGCGGATGCGACGACGGAGGATTCGCGTGGCGCCGAGCGCGGGATCGCGGGACGACGACGACGCGGGATGGGATGAGGGACCGATCGGCGGCGACGAGGACGACGCGCGCTGGGGCGGGGCGCCGACGAAGTCGCGAGAGGACGACGGGGACGATTGGTTCGGAAGCATGACTTCGATGGACGTGGACGCGTATGGGGACGTAATGATGGGCGGTAAGCGTTCGAGCGGGTCGACGGCGTCGTCCGCCGCCGATGACATCATCGACGGCGCGAACGACTGGTTCAACAACAACGACGACTGGTTCGAGCCGCAGTACAAGGAAGTGAACGCGCCGCCGGGAACGATGCTGGAAAAGGTTCAACGCATGACTCTGAACGAACCGTCGGACTTTAGCTTCAAGGATGGGGAGTATTTTGACTTGATGGGATACGTCAAGCACAAGACGGATAACGAGTTTTGCTTGGTGCTCGAGGTGGCGGAACGCGCGCGAGAACGCAAGCTCGAAAGGTCCGAGAGTTTAAGCGGCACCGGGCCGCGTTTGCCCCCGATTCAACAGGTACGTTCGTAAGGCTCGATCGCAAGACTTTTCTTGGCGATGACGAAAAACGCATTGTGGAACACCGAGTCGCAAATCATGCGGACAAAACTGCGCCATCCATTTCCGTAGCCATTTCCGAGAGTTTTTGATTTACGATTCCCGCTTTTTGACGCGTTTCGAGACGACTGACGTGTTCGTAACTTTTCACATTCATTCAGGCAATCGCGGATTTAGCGCTCGAGATCGAGTTGAGCGGAGGCAAGACGTCGGCGTACTTGGCGATGCGAGAAGCCGCCGATCGGGCGCGCTTGCGCTACGAGCTTCAACAGGCGTCGTGGTGTTGGGACAAGTACTCCGAAGACTCCATGCGCGCATTGGGTGTGAGTGAAAAGGCGGAGCAGATGCTGCACCAAGGCGAGCGCATCGACGAAGCTATGGATTTCGAGCGGGAACTCATGATTGAGGACATGAACGACTCGGGCACTCGACGATTCTAAACACCGCGATGATTTCATTAAATTCTTTGTTGTACCAGCATCATTTTTCATACAATCTTCATTCATTCTCTTTTTCTATGCGCGCATACATTTCGGCGATGTTTTCCTTACCCCCGACGACCGATTCCTCGTTAAAAGTTTTCCACGACGCGACGCTCGCCGACCCCGCGTGCTCGTTGATCGAGTACACCAATCGCAGAGCGCTGCGAAGTAAATCGTTGTTACGATCAATTTCTTGCTGCACCGCGTCACTCTTCACGCGCGCGGTGAACGTCTTCACCAGCGGTTCGCAAAATGCGTCCAAGTTCGCGAGCACAGCGTCCGCCGAGTTGGGCGCGACGCCGGCGCTCAACTTGCGCAGCGCCGCGTGCGCGAGCATCTTGATGTCGTAATGATCACCAAGCCCGCTCGCGAGGGCTACGACGACGTCACGCGCATTCACTAAACCGCCACACGAGTCCAAAATGGTATTAACGCATTCAAACGCGGATTTTCGGCACTCCAAGCCATCGTCGACGGTGTGCTTGAAGGCGCCGAGATCGATGACGCGAACGAGCTCCGTCGCGATGGCTGTCTGTTCAAGCAGCTTTGGTAAAACATCGGAAAGAAGAGGCGTGATGAGCGTGCTCTCGCGATGAATCACAGCAGTGAGCGTTTTTATCACCGAAGTTCGCACGTTTACGTCCTCATCCGATATGGCGCCCATGAACTCTGGCAATCGCAACTCGCTTCGGATCTTCGTGAGCTCGCCCTTTTCGCTCGCCAACACGGCGAATTTTATCGCAGAGATGAGCGTCGCCTTTTCGAGGGGCGACGCGCTCACGGCGAATCTTTTGTGTACGTCTTGTATGAGCTTGCTCGGATTTGACGCCGCCAATCTGCCGAGGCACTCGGCGACGACGTTTCGCACGCCTTCCTCCTCCGAACTCGCGGTGCCGTACAAAATCGTCAACACTTTACTCGCCTCGTCTTCGGTCAAGTTTCCGACGACGATAACCTCGCGAAGCGCCTGAAGAAGCGAGTACTGATGCTCCATAGAATCGCTCTCGAGCTTTGACACGATGAGCGGGAGATATTTCGCACGATTTCCTACGGCGACTCGCCCGAGCGTCAACGCGGACGCGCCCTTGACTTCGTCTCCGTAGCTATCGAAAGCGGAAAACAAAATGGTTTCTAATTCTTTATCAGCCGAAAGATCGGTCAAACGACCGATTTCGCCGATGCAAAGCAGCGTGTACACAGCCTCGATTCCACTGACTCCTTGGAGTTTGGCTAACAGCGTCGTCATGGTTTGCTTCATCGCCGCCGCGGCGACGCATGCGGCGGCGACGCACTTGGCTAAACTGTGCGCCACGAACTGACTATCGACGGACTGAATGTCTTTCGTGTCGGATAAAGCCTCGAAGAGAGATTCAAAATTCACCACACCGGCAAGAATGAGATTCTTATAGAGCTCTTGAAGCGATTTCAAAGTCTGTCTCTGCACCAACGGCGACCGCGTGAGCTTGAGCGCGAGTGGCATCGTCGACTTCGCCGTCTCCTGAGTCGCCTTGGGGAAGACGCTGGCGGCGGCTACGATTGTGGTTAAAAGTCCAACAGAAAGCGTAGCAAGATGCAAGTCTTCTTCGCTCAAGAGAGTCGACGCTTCGACGACGATGGGGACGACGTCGGGATCTTGTAACGCCGCGCGATGCGATGAAATCAACGCCGTGAGCGCCGCGAGCGCACTCTCGCGTAAGGATTTATTCGCCTTGCGCAGGAAAGTCGTGAGCTCGCTCGTCATCGCAGCCGCAACGGCAGAGAGATCCATTGGCCGAGAAGATCCCGCGATCATGGCGAACGCACGCACAGCAGGTAAACGAGTCGTCTCGTTTCGCGAACGTTCGAGGAGCAATCCGAGCGCTCGCGATTGATCCTGAGTGTTGACGTGATCGTTCAGCGTGGCCAGAATTACCGCCGAAGCGTGAATCGCAGCTTCTTTGACGTCTTGGTCTTCATCACTCGCGTCGAGCTTGGTGAGAACTGCATCTAGTAATGACTTGATTTGACTTGCGTTTTCGGCGGACACCGCTCCCGTGTCTTCTCGGCGCAACACAGAAACCACAGCGGCGCACGCGCGCAACGCCTCGGTGACAAGTTTGTAATACTTGTCGGTACAGGCGGCAAAAATTTGCGGCAATAAATCTCGCACGTATGGCTCTAGGATCTCCAAGTTATTCGGCTTGCAAACACTGCAAACAAACGCGAGCGCCTCAATTCGAGCCGAACTTCCACACGCCTTGTCGCCGACGCAACGTTGGACGATGTTCATCAACGAGCTTCGAATTTCTGCGTCCGAGATGTCGGAAAGTATGCTAGGAAACACCGATGCGAGAGAGCTCAGGAGCGCGAACGCCGCAACCTGCGTCTTAGGCGACTTTGAAGCCGATTCTCGAATGATGATTCGAATGACATCCGTCGTCGTCTCTCTCAACTTGGCGCTCATCTTGGACTCTGGATCGTGTTCGCGGAATTTTGCACCCACTCGAACGATGTCGCCGATGACAGAAAACACATCCAGTTGCACGCTCGGCTCACGATCCTTCGTTCGCGCGAGAAGTTTGCTCATGACGTCGTCGTAGTGCTCCGACAGCGTCGGCTCGGACGCGACGCCGACGAGGGAGCTAAGCATTTTCGCAGCCGCGCGACGAACTTTCCAGCTCTCGTCGTCGTCATCGTTGTATTCATCGTCGTCGCTATACACATCCTCATCTTCGTCTTCGTAAGTATCCATGTCTTCCGTTTCGTCGTCGTCAAAATTTGGATCGTACGAGATGTACTTGAGCGCGCACGCAAAGCGCGCGGCTGTGCCCTCATCGCCTTGCACGTTCGCTGGACACGAAGAAACGACGTTATCGATCGCTTGAAGCGCACCCTCTATGTTCACGATCACCTCCTCGTCGTACTCGTCCGTGGAAGATTCGCAAACGCGAAGTAATAAAGGCATCACCTCGTCCACGTACTCGCCAAAGCGATAGCCGAGCGCGCGCGCGGTGGCGCCCAAGACAAACGTGTGCAAGTCACTCTTCCCTTTCTTTGCCGCAACCTTATCTTTCAACACTTCCATCACCATATTCACCGTCTGATTGAGCATGTCATCCTTCATGAACGTCGCCAAGAGCGCCAAACACTGCGCCGCGCGTTTACGCGTCCCCGACTTGCCGTGTTCCAAATGTTTCAACAACGTCTCTTGCAACTTTGCGCTGTGCTCTTCACTCAATCTCGCGTGCGGCATCTCACTGAGCACCGTCATCATGACGTGCAACACATCCACGGCCTCCGCGGCGACGTTCATCTCATCCGCCGTCGCGCCCGCGCGCGCCGCCGTCGCCACGTGCGTCGCCAACGCCGGCGCGCACGTTCCCAAAACGCCCTCTCTCGCCCCCCCCTCGAACCCACCGATCTCCCGCACGATCGTCTTCAGGCACATGCACGCCGCGTCTCGCTTCGCCGCGTCCTTTTTCTCCCCCACGCTCGCGCACAGCGCTCTCGTCGTTCGCTCCGCCGTCGTCGTCTCGCCTCTTCGCGCGATCGCCGCCGCGCACTTCATCGCCAGTCCCGCCACGTCCGCCGCCTGATCGAACACCGCCTTGAGCACCGCGTCCATCGCGCTCTCCTCCGTCTCGCGCGACGGGAACTTATCGAACGATTCTCGCGTCACCTCTCGCAGCAGGTCCGAGCACGCCATGTACCTGTAATCTGCCGCGTCGTCGTCGTCAGTCACCGCGCTCGACGCGTCGCGTCGCGCGTCGTCCCGCACCCTTATCCGGCGACTGCATCTTCGACAGCGCCTGCGCGAGCGTGCCGCGCGCGGCGGCGGACGCCATCGCGTCGCGATGTCGCGACGCGTCGTCGTCGTCGTCGTCGTCGCGGACGTGGTGCGCGTGTGCGGACGGGATTTTGTGAATGTATCGTATACTTCATAGTATGTTCATAGCTTTAGAAGATACTTAAATGCGTATTATTGCATTGATAAAAAGTTACTTCGATGGTGTGTTAAACAGCCAATCCTCTTTTCGGCCTCGCGGCGTCCCCATTCGCGCGCGCGCATGACGCCCGCGTGCGCGTCCGTCGCGCGATCGCACGGCGCGCGGCGCGCGGCGTCGATGGCGCTCGCGTCCTCCTCCGCGTCGCCGCGCGCGACGACGGCGGGGGCGGCGGTGCCGTGCGGCGGCGCGCGCCGCGCGCGAGGTCCAGCGGTGGTGGCGCGACGGGCGCCGACGGTGCGGCGAGTCGCGACGCGCGCGACGGTGGACGAGGACGCGCCGAAGTACCAATTGATCACGTTCTTTCGATTCGCCGCGATCGAGGACCCGGTGGCGGAGGTGGAGCGGCATCGCGCGCACATCGAGCGACGGGGCTGGGAACTGCGAGGACGGATATACGTCAACGAGCAAGGCATTAACGCACAGATGTCTGGACGAGGGCGAGAGGGAGAGGAGTACGCGCAATGGGTCGAGAGCGACGCGCGATTCGCTGGGATGCGGATATCGGTGTATCCGATGGATGCTCAGGCGCACCCGAGACTGGCGTTGCGATACAAACCCAACTTGGTGCAACTCGAGGGAGGGACGAATCATTTACCGTTGACCGATCGAGAGAAGCGCGCGAAGCCGTTGTCGCCGAAGGAGTGGCACGATAATCTCATCAAGGTGAACTCGGGCGCGGAAGACGCGCCTTTGCTTTTGGATGTGAGAAACGGGTACGAGTGGGACGTCGGACATTTTCGCGGCGCCGAGAGACCGGTGCAAGAGTCTTTCAGGGAAACCGTCTATACGAACGTGCAAGACGGCTTAGGACCGCTGGCAAACGTGGATAAAGAAAAGCCGATCATGATGTACTGCACAGGTGGCATCCGATGCGACGTGTATTCTACAGTATTGCGAGAGCAAGGGTACAAGAACGTGATGACGCTCGAGGGCGGCGTGCAGGCGTACTTTGACGAGTACGGCAAGCGCGATGATCAACTTTGGGATAACCATTTGTTTGTGTTCGACAGTCGACTCGCAATGGCCCCTGATGGACGTCCGAGCGCCGAGCTAGGCGAAGCAGCGGCGACTTTGCGATGTTACTGCTGTGGCGACAGTTCGGCGCCACCGCCGCACCGCAACTGCCCCAACGTCGATTGCAATAGGCTCTTCCTCGTGTGCAGTAAATGCACCGATAAGCTCGATGGATTTTGTTGCGAAGAATGCACGAAATCCGCGCACGTTCGACCGCAACTCGTCGTCCCTGGACGATATGAAAAGTATTCCAATTACGATACACCTGAGAGTCGAGCGGCTCGCCGCGGTCCTGGTCGCTCTTTGAGAAAGGACAGACGCCGACAGCGGCGTAAACTCGAGCTCGCGGCGTATGTTCTCGAGAACATGACGAGCGCTGATGAAAGCCGGGCTCGTCTTGTGCACGCAACGGGTGGAACTTTCGCCGATCGCACGCGTAGCCTAGTCGATGCCAGTCGTGCCATTGTCGTCGAGGATGAGGATGACGACACTGAAGACGACGAGGAGTCCGATAGCGACTCTGGAGGTGAAGAAAATGAATATGGGAGGACTATAAACCCGGCGCTGAGTAGATATAGCAAGCAGCGCATCACGTTGCGCGAAGCGTACGCGTTGCTCGCCGAAGACGAGCGCACGCCGGAAAAACTCGTTGAAGCTGCGGAACGCGTCGCGGAGGAACGAAAGCGAATGAAGCGCCTCGAACACGAAGAAACGACCGCGATGATGTAGCTCAAATTGCGTACAGTTTAAATGATATTATTACCTGATAAATGAATGACGGAATAGTAAACGAATGATGTTATTGCGGTTGTGGAGACAACGACAAAGTGTGAAGTCAAAAATATTTTTAACTTGTGAACTTCTGTGAAGAGCTCTTGAATGCAATCAAGAGCTTCTCTTTATTTTATTGGTACGTATTATTTGTGGCAGTTTACACGCGTGCACGAGCGATCTTAAAAGTTCGCCAGATTCGCCGTCTGAAGCTGAACAGAAATGCTCAGCCTGCTCTTTCCGTTTTGAGACGCTCTTTGAGCGTCGCAAGCGTCGGAGTAACTTCGAAAGTTTATCACAGCGACGCCAGAACAAAGACCAGTCCAATCGTCGCGGACAATTTGGACGGAGTTGATAGCTCCGAACGGAGCAAATGTTTTGTACAGGAATAATTCATCCGCAGCGGGTGGAAGATTTTGGATACACATCGTAGCGCCACCTTGCGCCATCGAAGTCGCCGACGCGAACTTTTGATGGGACTGCATAGGAGCATCGAATTTATGCGAAGGGGACGAACCGAGCACCGCAAGCGCGGCAAAGTCGTCTCCGTCTTGCGGGCCAACACTGAGTAATTCAGTGAGACCGCTCTGGGAAGATATGCGGTTGAGATTCATACTCGAGCCGAAGACGTCGATCAACTCCCCCCCGTCGTGCGCGGAGTCGTCCGTGTTGTTCGACAGGCGCTGAGTATTCACGGGTACAACTTGCGTTGAACGTTTGTTATTTTTTCCTTGCGCCTCGGCGTAGCGCACGACGAGTGGCGGCCCATTGGGGACGAGCACGCGCCCGTTGGCGCGCGTGACCGCCGCCGTGGCTTCGGACTCGCGCAAAAATCGAATCAACGCCCCGCTCGACGTGCTTCTGTTTGCGTGGAGCAAACGGCACTCAACAATGTGCCCAAAATGCGTAAAAAATGCTTTCAGATCATCGTGCGTCCAAGAAGGGGGCAGACCTTTGACGTAGACGTTATCACTCGGCGGCGCGTTTGCCGCGCCCCCCGCGCCGTCGCTCTCGCCGTCGGTGTTCGCGAATTTCACCTCGAGCATCTTTCCCGCGTATTCCTTACCGTTGAATCGCTCGATCGCGTCCTCGGCGCGCGCCGTGCTGACAAACTTAACGAACCCAAATCCTCGACTCTTATTCGTCGACACATCGCGAATGACGCAGCACGATTGCACCTCCCCGCACGCCTCGAAGAGCCTTCGAAGCGTCAACTCGTCGACGCGTTCGGAGATGTTCTTCACGTACAAATTCGCGTGTTTCCTCGACGACGACGGCGTCGTCGCCGCGTAACCTTGACCATCAGAGTACATCATCGAACGCGTCCCGCGCGCGTGCCCCCCCCCGCCTCCGCGCTCGCGATCCTCCGAGCTCGTCGGCGACCCCCCTCGCGCCGACTCTCGCGACCGCGCGCTCGATTGCGAATCGCACGACCCCACCCCGAACCCGTACGTCGTCACCGGCCCTCCCATCGGCGCCGGCACCGATCGCACATCGCTCCTCGCGCGCTCGCTCGCCCGCGCGTCGCCGCCCTCGCGCGCGGGATCGCTCGCCCAGAGCCCGCGCGCGCCGTCCCAACCGCTCGGCGTCCCCTCGCATTCTGCGGTTCCGAGAATATTCCCGCGCGTCGCGCGCGCGCGCGCGTCGTCGCGCGCGAGCGTCGCCATCGCGCGTCGTCGCGCGCGGGTCCCTCTCGCGGCGACGCCGCGCGCGCGCGCGCTCGCGTCGTCGTCGTCGCGCGCGCGTGTGCGGCGACGCCCGCGGCGTCGTGACGTCGGTCGACGCCGCGAAGCGTCACTCTCGCTGAAAAGTCGCGGGGCGTCGCGGGGGGGGGGGCGCGATGGCGTTCGCGGGTGCTCGAATGCGAGGTCGATCGCGTCGGTGGGGGTTTATTTCTGATGGGTCGTCCGTGGGTCGCGACTCGAGATGAGAAGGGTCGGGACGCGCGACGATCGCGGTCGGTCGCCGCCCCGCGCGGGGCGATCGCGGCGGCGGACGCGCGCGGCGGACCGCGCGGCAGAGCGCGACGACGGCGCCGCGACGGACGCGCGAGGGATGGGCGCGAAAGATGACGATAAGACGCGGTTCATGACGGTGTTCAGGGAACTCGCGGATGGGTTGGTGCAGGACGAGATCGACGATCAGCAGGTGAAGATCGCGGTGGAGTGGATAAAGCGGATGATTGATTACAACGTGCCGCACGGGAAGTTGAACCGCGGACTCGCGGTCGTGGACGGCGTGCGAGCGCTGAAGGCGGCGAAGAATGAAACGGTCGGCGAAGAGGAGCTGAAACGGGCGATGGTGGTTGGATGGTGCATCGAGTTTTTGCAGGCGTACTTCTTGGTCGCGGACGACATCATGGACGAGAGCGTGACGAGAAGAGGGCAGCCGTGCTGGTACAGGCAGCCGGACGTGAAGATGACGGCGATTAATGACGGTATCTTATTGGAGATGATGCTGTATAAGTGCTTGAAGAAGTACTGCAAGGGATTGGAGTGTTACGCGGATCTCGTGGAGCTGTTCCACGACGTGACGTACCAAACGGCGAGCGGGCAGTTGATTGATTTAATCACCGCCCCGATCGGGGTTGTGGATCTCAGTAAGTACACCATGGAGGCGTACATGCGCATTGTGACGTATAAGACGGCTTTCTACACCTTTTACCTTCCGGCGGCGTGCGCCATGCGATTGTGCGGCGTCAAGGATGAGGCGGCGTACGAAAAGGCGAATGAAATTTGCATCAAGCTCGGGCAGTTTTTCCAAATCCAAGACGATTATTTAGACTGCTACGGTGATCCCGAGGTCATTGGTAAGATCGGGACAGATATTCAAGACAACAAGTGCGGCTGGCTCGTCGTTCAAGCGTTGCTCAAGTGCACCGACGAACAGCGCAAAATCATCGAGGAAAACTACGGAAGAGCCGACGCAGAGTGCGAAAAGAAAATTAAGGCGCTCTACGTGGATCTCGACTTAGAGGCGACGTACAAAAAGTACGAGGAAGAGTCCTACGCCGACCTTCGATCGATCATGGAGTCGCAGAAGGTTTTGCCGGAGGGTTTGTTTGGCGCGATGTTGGCGAAAATTTACAAGCGTCAAAAGTAGGAGTCGATTTTTTATTAATATCACATTGAAGGGGAACTCAGCGCACACTAGTAATGGTCGATCGACATTGCGGATGGCGGGGTACTAAGCATGCTAGAACCACCCGGAGAAGCCTGCATCGCGACCGCGCGCTCGCGACGTTGTCCCTTATTGTTCATGTCCTCCATCGCTTCGAACAGCTCGTTGTGATATTCCACCACGGTGTCGCGCAGTTCTTCGTACGTGCGCATGAGCCCATCCATATCGCGATTGTGCTCGTCCGTCAACTTCTTCATCGCAGCCTCGAGCTCGGCGATTTCCTTTTGATTTTCCAACTCCTTTTGGCGCTGGTGACTAGCTCTCGCTGTTCTCGCGGCGAGCTCCTCCTGCGCTGCTCGCAGCGCAGCCTCCGCGGCGTCTTTCTTGAGCTTACCTTGGGACTCCATGCGAGCCATTTTTTCTTCCATGGCTTGTTTTTGACGTTGTAACTGCTCCATCTTCGCGTCCAACTTCCACGTCTCCTCCTCGGCGGTGGAGACTTCTGCTTCGAGCGCCTTGAGTTTCGCCTTTTGTTCTTCGCCTTCTTTTCTGCTCTGTTCGATCCCTTTCATGACTTCAATCGTCTCGCGCATCTCCCTTTCCATGCTTTGCAAATAGTTGAATTGCTCCTGCAACTGCGCCTCTTCCCGCTGCCTCTCCGCCGCGAGTTGCTGCTCGGCACCCTCCTGATTCGCCCTGGCCGCTTTCTCGATTTCAAACTGCTCCTTCAGCCGGTTTTCCTCCTCTATCAACGCTTGAAGCTCGTTTTCAGACGCCAAAGCGCGCGCTTCTATCTCGCTCGCCTCCAAACTCGCGGCTTCGACCTCGAGTTCAAGCTGCGCCACCTCTCGCGCCAGGGCGTCTGGGTCGTTCTCGTTCACGAACGCCTCCGCCTCCGCAATCTCCGCCTTCAATCGCTCATTCTCCGCTAATGCCTCCAAATACTTTCTTTCTTCTTCATCCTTCTCCGCCAGCGCCTCTTCGTACTCGATCAATCGCTCTTCGCGAAATTTCGCAAAGTTGATAATCGCGCTCAAATTCCTCCGCGTGCGCCCGTACTCGGGCTTAAACACATCCTTCAACGAGAAATCCTCGAGCCCCGCCCCGCTCGCTAAATCTTGCATCGCCCTTATGAACGCCAAATTCGGAATCGCCTCATCATACAGTTCCGGGTAATCCAACTTCGCGTACGCCTCCTCGTCGATCGCCCCCAGCTCCGCCATCGTCGTCCCAAAGAAAATCTCAATCAGCGTCTCATACGCCGGTCTCAGTCCATCGTGCGTCGGTTTCAGCAGATCCGTCTCGCTCAGCGGCACGTCCAGTTCGCGCAGGCACGCGAGAATCTCCGTGTTGCTCAGGATCGGGAACGAATACGTCGTCTGCGCGTGCGCCATGGCGCTTCGAGTTCAAACGTTCAAACGCGATCGTTCGTTCGTTCGTTCGCGTTTCGCGCGCGTCGTCGCGTCTCTCTCGCGTCGACGCGGACTCGCGGACTCGACGCTCGAATCGCGCGTCGCGCGTCGCGTCGTCGCGCGTCGCGGTCGCCGCGTCGTCGTGTGCGGTGCGACGGTTGGCGCGCGGACGCCATCGGGCGACGCGCGACCGCGCGCGATGTCCGTCGAAGACGCCGACGCGCGCGCCGACGACGATGCGAACGTCGCGTCGATGGGCGACGCGAGCGCGGCGGCGACGAGGAGACCGCCGCTGAACGCGGAGCAAAAGCGCGCGCTCGTGGACCAGCTCGAATTTTACTTTGGCGACGCCAACGTCGTGACGGACGCGCATCTGCGAGGGATGATGGACTCGAACGACGATGGGTGGGTGTCGCTCGCGGAGGTGTGCGCGTTTAATCGCATGCGGGCGAAGCTGAAGAAACGTCGGTGGGAGGACGTCGCGGCGAACGCCGTTCGCGAGCTCGGGTCCAGCGTCGTCGAAGTATCCGAAGACGGCTGTAGCATAAGAAGATTGGAGCCGGTGCCGGATTTCGACGTGGAGGAGATACAGTCTAGGACGGTGGTTGTGGAGAACGCGCGGGAGTTTACGGTGGCGGCGTTGAGAGCGGAATTCGAGACGTGCGGGGAGGTGCTAAACGTGCGCGTGCGGCAGCCGGGCGGGAAGAAGTGCGACGTGGAAAAGCCGCGCGGGTTAGATTTAATCGTGGCGAATTCGAATCGCGCGCACGCGTTGGTTGAGTTTAGTTGCATCGCCGAAGCGCAAGGGGCAGTGACGAGGTTGGACAATCCTACCGACTGGCGAAATGGTATGCGCGTGCGCGTGTTGCTCAAGCCGGGCCAGAAGAAAAAAGCGAAAAAAGTTCAGAAGGACCCCCCCGCGGCGCTCGAGGATGGCGGTGACGGAGAGAAAGCAGATGGTGAGGGCGATGAGGGTGATGGAGAGAAAGCGGAGGGCGAGGCCACAACGAAAAAGTCCAAGAAGAAGAAGAAATCCAAGCCTGATTATTCCAAATGGGCCTCCGCCGCCGCTTTCCGCGAGAACAAGATGACGATCACCAGCCTCGGCGGCGATGACGAAGCGACGGATGGTAACTCGGGAGAATCACTCGAGGACGCGCTTCCCAAAAAGTTGGTTTTGACGCCGCGAAGTCCAACCATGCCAGACGGCTCGCCAGGCTTCACACGAAAGCGAACGGTCACTCCAACGATAGACATCGCCAAAGAAGCCCACGATAATGGCGGCGGTGAATAGATTCGATGCTATAATATTCGACATAGGTTTACAAGGCGGTAAATTAACACTTAGCCGACGTTAGCGTCAGTGAGTGAAGCGCACGTGCACTGACCCGCGCTCGTCAGCATCGGTAGCCCGTTCCAATTCGCTCCTTTCGTCGCATCCGTCTTCAAATCTTTTTGAACACCCTCCCATATCTTCTTTTTCGCAACTTTATTGACGCCGTGCGGCTCGATATTCTCCGCGCCATCCCATGTGATGCGTTCGCCTGGCACGGCGCCTTCCGGAGCGCAGAGCAACTCAACATTTTCGTGCGCTGCATCGGATGCGGCTAAGAGCATACCGTTCGACTTCATCCCAGCCATATTACGTGGCTTTAAGTTCGCCACGACGATGACGAGTTTGCCTAAAACGTCGTCTTTGCTCATGTATGGCGCTAAACCAGAGCAAATGAGACGCGGTTCGTCCTCTCCGCACTCGACCATCTCAACGTATAGTTTCTCACTCTCGGGATGATTTTCTACGCTCAACACCTTACCAACCTTAAGTTCCATTCCGAGCAACTCCTCATTCGGCGTCACAGCGGACGACGCCGATGCAGTCGTCGTCGTCGACGGTTCGTCGACGCTCGTCGCTCCTGGTCCAAAATCTGTCCCGACGCTTCCGCCCACCGCCGGTACCTTGATGAATTTCCCGTCCCAGTGCGCGCTCTCTTTCATCATCCTCTCAACGTCTTCAAAATACTCCGGTTCGTCGTCTCGCATCCAGTCATCCGCCATGAGCCCCTCCCGTCCCGGCGCCTCGTACTCTTCCGCGTTCGACAAGTCAATCTCTCTCAACTTTCCGAACCATTTCACGATCTCGTGCACCTTGGGCGTCCAGTCTTCGATTTCCTCGTCCGTGATGTCGATTGCCGCCATCTTCGCCAGCTCGCGCAGGTCTGGGAGCGGCGGGAGCGGCGGGAGATCGCTCTCTGGGACCCTCTTGACGGACGCGTGAGAACCCTGGAGCGGGGTTGAGTTGGGGTCGAACGCGCGCGCGCGGGACGAACGACGCGTGGCGCGCGCGCGAAGCGGAGCAAGAAGCAGTTCTGCACGCGCTAACATCGCAGCTAGTCGACGAAGCGTCAAAGCGAGGCGCGATGTGCGGCGCGTGAGTGTTTGTTACCTGCAGGTTTAGACGACGGGACGAACGACGCGCGAGTCAACGACATTTCGCGTCGTGCGAGCGACGTGCGAGCGATTAGACCGTGGCGAGCCGATGTGTGAGCGTCATAAATCGTTCGAGAGGCGATAGGTATAATCTGAGACGGTGGTGTTATCATGGTGCGAATCACGCTGGAGCTTTTGCGGCGGCGCGCCGAACACAACGACGGCGCGCTGTTCACGCTCGAGGAAGTGGCGCTGCATCAGCAAGGCATAGAGCGGTTAGAGGTGCTTCAAGAAGCGTGTCCGAAGCTGAAAATTGTGTTGCTCCACGATAACTTGATCCCAAAGATAGGTGCGGCGTTCTGGCGCTCGCGTGGTGCGCGCTTGTTGACTGACAGCGAGACGCCACGCTCTCATAGAAAACGTGCGCAAACTCAAGGCGATGGAGTACTTGAACCTGGCGATGAATAATGTGACGACCATAGAAAACTTGGAGAAATGCGAGTCGCTGGTCAAGCTTGATCTCACCATGAATTTCATCACGCTCAAAGGGTTGCTGAAACTGGACCGACTCGCGGTCAACCATAGTTTAAGGCAGCTGTTCTTGATGGGGAATCCGTGCGCGGATTTCGAAGGATATCGCTCGTTTGTCATTGGAACGTTGCCGCAGCTCACCCACGTCGATGGCACGGACGTCACACACGTAGAGCGAATAATCGCAAGGCAGCACTTGCGGCGCATCACTGAAGATTTGGAGAAGGCCGCTGCCGCCGAGACGGCGACGACGGTCAGCGTGGACGAAATCGCGTCAATAGAACCCGACGCACGTCCGTGGTGCGCGGCGACTCGCATTCTCGATAATGAAGTCAAAATGACCACATCGTCCTCAAAAATGAAACAGCCGCAAAATCATTTCGACGACGCCCGTGATGCATTCGATGTACTTCCAGACGACATCGCCGACGTCAAGCAGAAGAATCAAGGCGATTTCGATTTCAAGCTCACCGATTCTGAGGATGAAACTTCGATAGAACTCGAGATTAAAGTCGGTACCATCATCGACACCTCACTCATCCACGTCGATATTCATCCAAAGTTGGTGCGCGTGAAAATCAAAGGCGAGTTGTTGCAGCTGAAGCTCTCGCACGAAGTGGCCACAGACGCGAGCGTCGCCGAACGCTCAAAAGCGACGGGCAAGCTTCTGATCACAATGCCTAAACTAAACTGGCATTTGAAACCTAAATCAGTCGTAAGAGGAGACCCAAAAATCCGAGATCATCACGCAAGAGTGACCTACCACCGCGCGGAGAACGACGAACCGCCCGATGTGATTTGCTAAGCGATTCGCAGGCGCGTCATTTGGGTAAATCTCGGAGTGGCGCGCGGCGCACTCGCGGTTCGTTGAATGATCTATCCACGCCTTCGTGCGTGTGCTCAAACCTTCCTAGTGGGATGATCGTCTTGCCGTACTGTTCATTTATCAGCTCACCGGCGCCGGCGTAAAACGCTATGATGGAGACGCCCACGCCGAACAACGACGCGACGAGTTTAAGAGCAGAGCTTCCCGAATCCTTCGCCCCACCGAGCAGGAAAAACAGTGCCGCGAGGGTGAAAAACAGCGAACTTATCGCAACGTTCGTGTTCAACGACGCACAGAAGAGCACAAGAGTGAGAAATCCCCACATGAACAACATGGCTTCTTCGGCGACTTTATCGCGAGGGATGACGGCTTCATACGCCAACACTTCGTACGTCCCGTATGAAAGCCAAAATCCGCCGTACGACGCGAACGCCACGGCGCTGAAACTTTGTCCTCGAAGTGCAGAAAGGATACCCGCGAGAAGTTGGACTAAGCCACCGAATCCAAAGGCGAACCCGATGGTCACGCCCACGGCGCCGTCGTCCGAGGCGCCCACGCGAAGCTCCTTCACACTCAGCATAGCTGTCGTCAATGCGAACGCCCACAGACCGAGCGTGCCGACGTTAGCGATCGGTGGTTTCATCGTCATCGTTTGCATCCTCTCAAGGGCATCTAGGCGTTTTTCGATGTTTCTGACGTTAGCGTCCATGATGGACCTGCGAGTCTGCGTGTGAAGGAGAAGTATCGTAGTCGCAACGACGACGCTGGTTTTACAAAAAATCATCTATCTACTCTGGATCCGGGAGTTCCGCTAGCAAGCTCAAGAGCATGGATCGCTCAGATTGAAACGACTCGTCTTCGCGCGTGGTTTGGAAATCTTCGAGGTAGGTGATGAGCTTGGCTTTGTTCTTGGACAAAATCATCGCCACCGACGCGGGTTTGTCGGGATTTGCGACAAACACCTTGAAGATGTGAAACGCTTCAAACTGAATCGATTTCGATTCATCTCGCATCAAATTCATCATTAAGCACAGGTTTTCAACTTCCGCGACGTATTTCAGCATCACGGTCACGTTCGCGCTGTCGAGCAAGAGTTCGCCGAGCAGTTTGAGCGCCTGTCGGCGAGTGACGTAGTTACCCTTTTCCAAAAGATCCGTGTACGCCTTGACGAACCTCTCGTAATTCGCGTTCAAGAACTCCGCCGCCACGTCTTTATGTCTCGTCAACGCCTCTCGAAACGTCGCCATCGCATCGCTCGCGATTTCAAACGTTTCCAACTGCATGTACTCGAACATTTTCCAAAAGTTTTCCCCGTACAAAATCTTTCGCACCAGCGTCTCGTTCCTACACATATCCCTCAGCATCGCCCCGAACGTCAACGCCACGTCCGGGTTTTCGTACCCTCGCGCGATCGCCTCCAAAACCTCCGGGTTCTCGCTCAGATCCTCCACCACGACGTCGTGTCCCCGCACCGACGTGCGCACGATGCAATTAAAAACCGTCGCCGCGTCCTTCCTCGTCTCGAACGGCAGATGCGGCAGGTGCGAGACGATCTGCGCCACCAGTCCGCACGCATTCGCCTTCACCACGAGCGTCTCGCACGCTTGCTGCGCCGGCGCATCGCCGCTCAGCAACAGCGCTCGCATCTCTCCAAAGTACTTGCTCACGCTCTCCACATCCTTGGCGCTCGTGCGATCGACGCGCAGGCGCTCGAGGGCGGCGTGCGACTTCGTGACGAGCTCTTCGGGCGTGCGGACCTTTTTGCCGAACATCGCGACGTGCGCGCGACGCGCGAAGCTCTGTGCGGGCGACGCGTCTCCTCGGCACCCGCAGGCGCGTCACAATCAGCCGCGGCACCATGCGACCGAGTCTGTTGACGTCCGATCGCGCCCAACACAGCGCCGCGCGCCTATCCCGCGCCCGCGACGCCGTCGCGCGCCAGCGCGCGGCGTTCCAGAGGTTTCAAACGACGCGCGGAAGCGATGGATTCGCATCGACGTCGTCGCGCGAATCGCCCGCGTGTAGCGCCGTGCGCGAATCCACGCGCACGCGCGCGACGCCGAAAGACACCAACGTGTTCATCGAATCGTTCTTCGACCTCGCGGACACCGTCGCTGGCGGACGCGAAGGCCCCGGGTTCTCCAAGCTCGCCGAGCGCATCGGCGACGACGTCTACGTCCAAGTCAACGCGTGGCGACTCTACACGCGCGACATGAAATTCCACGACGGCTTGGCCAAGGTATTCGCGGTGAAAATCGCACAAAACGGCAATAAAATCGACGACGCGGTGATCGACGAAGTCTTAGGCGTCGTTCGCGTGCCTTTGGGGGGCGGGAAATCCGACGTCCCGCTCGGCGATTTGTGCCCGTCGCCGAGCGTGAACAATTTGAAGAACATCTTGCGCGATTACGTGGACGATCGTCTGTGATGCCGACGCGCATTTTCCGACGGCTTCATCCGTCCGTCCGCGCGTTCGTTCGTTCGAGCGCGCGCTCTTTAGTTATCATCAATAGACAGCCAACCTGCAGCTAATCCGCCGACCGCCCCCGCGCTCTATCTGATCCACTTCCCGAGTCCCTTTTTTCTGAGTCACGAACCGTCGACGCGAAACCCCGAAATTTTTTCGGGCATCCGCGCGCGTCGGCGTCGATCATCTTCGTCTCGCGCGCGCGCGTCTCGAGCGCCATTCGTCGACGATCGTCGCGAACGCCGACGCGCGAATTTTCTCCGCTCGCACCGCACCCGCACACACGCCAAGCATGCACGCCGCGAGCGCGCACGTCCACGCCGGCGCGGTCGCGCGCACCCCGTCCGCGGCGGCGGCGCGCCGAACGCCCGCGCGCCGCACCGTCGCGACGCGCGCGGTCAAGGCGCCGACGCTCGACATCAACACGAAGATTTTTGAAAAAGAAATCGTCGACGTCGCGGGCGAGCAAGAGTACATCGTGCGCGGTGGGCGACACTTGTTCGCGAAGCTGCCCGAAGCGCTGAAAGGGATCAAGACGATCGGGGTCATCGGATGGGGCTCGCAAGCGCCCGCGCAAGGGCAAAACTTCCGCGATTCGCTCGTCGAGGCGGGGATGACGGATGTGAAGGTGTGCGTGGGGTTGCGACCGGATTCAACGTCGAACGCGGAGGCGCGAGCTGTTGGATTTAACGAGGCGGACGGGACGCTCGGGGAGACGTTCGACATCATCGCGAAGAGCGACTTGGTGATGCTGTTGATCTCCGATGCGGCGCAAGCGAAGATGTACCCGCGCATTTTGGCGGCGATGAAGCCGGGCTCGACGCTCGGGTTGTCTCACGGATTCTTGCTCGGGGTGATGAACTCTGAGGGGGCGAAGTTTCGCGACGACATCAACGTCGTGCTCGTCGCGCCGAAGGGTATGGGTCCGTCTGTTCGTCGATTGTATGAACAAGGTAAGACGACGAACGGGGCGGGCATTAACGCTTCTTTCGCTGTGCACCAAGATGCGACCGGTACCGCCACGGAAATCGCCCTCGGCTGGTCCATTGCCGTCGGCTCTCCGTTCACGTTCGCGACTACGCTCGAGATGGAATACCGCTCCGACATCTACGGTGAGCGCGGTATCTTGCTCGGTGGCGTCCACGGTATCGTAGAGTCTTTGTTCCGCCGATACACTCGCGCAGGCATGTCCGATGAAGATGCCTTCAAGAACACCGTCGAGTGCATCACCGGTCCGGTCACGAAGATCATCTCCACCAAGGGCATCAAGGCAGTGTACGAAGCCGTCGAGGACAAGAAGACCTTCATGGAAGCCTTCTCCGCGGCTTACAAGCCGTGCAAGGACATCCACTACGAATGCTACGAAGAAGTGCAATCCACGAACGAAATCCGATCCGTCATCATGGCTGGCGATCGCTTCGACCGCTTCCCGATGGGTAAGATCGACGAGACGTACATGTGGAAGGTTGGCGCCGGCGTTCGCGCCAAGCGCGTCGAGAGCGAAATCCCGCTCAACCCGTTCACCGCCGGTGTGTACTGCGCGTGCATGATGTCTCAAATCGACACCCTCCGCGAAAAGGGTCACTCCTACTCCGAAGTGTGCAACGAGTCTGTCATCGAAGCCGTCGACTCTCTCAACCCGTACATGCACGCTCGCGGCGTCGCCTTCATGGTTGACAACTGCTCTTTCACCGCCCGTCTCGGTGCGCGTAAGTGGGCCCCGCGTTACGACTACATTCTCGACCAGCAAGCGTACACCGCGTACGACAAGAACGCCGGCATCGATTCCGAGATTGAGTCCAAGTTTATGAACAACCCGGCGCACATCGCCATCGCCAAGTGCTGCGAGCTCCGCCCGTCCGTGGACATCTCCGTCTCTACCGAAGGTTCCGACGGTGTCGGTGGCGCGCGCATGGAAAACAAGATGGGTTAAACATCTTTCCCGTCTCTTATCGTTGCGATCGTAGGGTGACTTCTAGAGTCCTGGATTAATCTCATTTATCAACTGTCTGATATCCAAAGCCGCCTCGCCGCGCCGCCGCGCCCGCAGACCTCGACGCCCGCGAGCGGCCATGAGCGACGCCGAGCGTCGCGCGGACGAAAGAGACGCGTTGAAAGCCATCCTCGGCGTCGACGCCGTCGAATTCACCTCCGCGTCGACGATGCGCGTGCGCATAAAAGACGAAGCGTTTTGGTGCGACGCGTCGTTGCGAACGCCCGACGACTACCCGAGCTCGAGCGCGCTGGACGTGCACGCGGTCGTGAGCGACGCGTTGAATCGTGAGCACGAAGCGGCGATCGTCGCGCGCGCGAGAGAGGTGGCGCGCGCGAGCGTGGGCGAGGAAAGCGCGTACGCCGTCGTCGCCGAGTTGGAGCAAAGTTTCAAGGAAGTCTTGGCGGAGGCGCGGGCGGCGCGCGAGAGCGCGCGGACGACGACGACGGTCGAGGAGGACTATCACGCCGTCGTGCGCATCGATCACATGAACGATTCGGTTGGATATATGAAATTGCTCAAGAAATGGTGCGAAGGGGAAGGCTTGGGCGCGCGCGCGCTTCACAAGCCGGCGACGGCGTCGGGTCGGATCGAGGGCGTGTTCGTCGCGTTATCCGGCCCGAATGACGGCATCAAATCGTTTTTGCAACGACTGCGCACCGAGCTCGTGGACGTGGATTCGAAGGGCGTCCGGTGTCGCGAACGCAAAGCGACGACTTTGTGTCACCGCAAGCGCAGCACGGTGAAACCTGGCGAGCGCGCCGTGGAATCGTTCCATGGATTCGAGTTGATTCCGTACGACACGGAGGGACAGCTCGAGGACGCGCTCGCGAAGCTCAACCTCTTGCACGTCGGCGACGGCGCGAGCCGATTCGCTTAGAAGATATAGCCAACGTAGTAATACATCGCCGGCGACGGATGTCGATCCGGACGACGTCGTCATCGCCGTCGCGTCGCGCGCCCGCGCGACCGTCGCGCCCCGTGTCTCTCACCTCACATCGTTCAAACCTAAATCCTTCCACGTCTCGTCTTCGTTTCCTCCCGTCCCGCCGTCCTCTGTCGCGAAAACCGAACCGTCGTCGTCGTCGTCTCGTCAGTCGTTCGCCTCGAACGCGCGCGCGTCGTCCGCGCGCCTCGTCCGCCCCACTCCACGCACCGTTCCCCTCCTCCGCGTCGTCCACCGGCGCCGCCATCTCCGCGTTCAACCGCACCGCTGCGCGCGCCGTCGTCCATCGTTCGCCTCGTCAGTCGCCGTCGCCTCTTTTCGCGTCGCCGTCGTCTCGCGTTTTTCACGCGCGCCCGCGCTTTTCGTCCTCGGTCCCGACGCACCGTCGTCCGGCAGCGCGTCGTTCGCCCACGCGTCGTCGACGACGTCGATCGCGCGCCAGTCCGCGCGCACCGCGCCGTCCTCCATCGTCGTCGTCTGTCGCGCGTTCGACGCGACGCGATTCGATTCGACGCCGCGCGCGTTTTTTGAAAAATGCGCGAACGATACCACCGAGGGCGGACCCGAGATGGCCCCGCGACGGATCCGAATACGACTCGAGCGGCCTCGAACCGCTTAAAGCGGACCCGAAAAATGCGGTCGGTCGGTCGGTCGGTCGGTCGGTCGGTCGCCGCGTGGGGGCCTCGCGCGCGATGATTATCGTCGCGTCTGGATAACGCGTCATCGCGCGACGACGCGCGACTGCGACGCGCGATGACGATGGCTCGCGACGTCGACGACGCGCGGGCGCTCATCTACGGCCTGCGACCGTTCGCGCCGAGCGCGGCGCTGCGACGACGACGCGATGGGGGGGCGGGACTCGACGCGACGACGCGCGGCGTCCGAGCGCCGGGCGCGCGCGCGCGAGGGACGCGCGCGGCGCCGTTCGCGGCGAGCGCGAGCGAGGGCGACGCGGCGGGGATGAAATTCGCGAAGGATGTGTTCGCGGGGACGTGCGGAGGGATCACGGTGACGCTGCTGGGGCACCCGTTCGACACGGTGAAGGTTTTGTTGCAGACGCAGAGCAGTAAGAATCCGGTGTACTCGGGGGCGGTGGACGCGGCGAGCAAGGTGATCAAGGCGGAGGGCGTGGGAGGATTGTATCGTGGGGTGACGTCGCCGCTCGCGGGACAGATGTTCTTCCGGGCGACGCTGTTTTTTGCGTACGCGCGCGCGAAGGAATTCGTGGGGGTGTCTCCGGAGGACCCGCTGAGTTACGCGAAGGCGGGCGCGATGGCGTGGTTGGCGGGGACGTTCTTTGAGTCTCCGATCGATTTGTACAAATCGCAGTGGCAATGTCAACTCGTCAAGGCGAAGGCTGATCCCACGTACAAGTCGCCGTACGGAAGCGTGGTGGACGTCGTCAAGGAGTCGTGGAAGTACAACGGCGTTCGCGGGCCGTACCAGGCGTTTCACGCGACGATGGCGCGGAACTTGCCCGCCGGCGCGGTGTACTTTGGGGTGTTTGAAAACGTGAAGAACTCGTTCGCGAAGACGAACGAGGATGGAAAAGCGACGAACGCGCAAATTATTTTATCTGGAGGCATCGGTGGTTTCTTTTACTGGTCGTTGTTCTATCCCATCGACGTCATCAAGAGCGCCTTGATGACGGACGCCGTGAACCCGGCCAAGCGCAAATTTACCGGATTCTTCGATGCCGCGGGCAAGCTGTACGCCTCGGGCGGCGTCAAGGCTTTTTACAGAGGCCTTGTCCCGTGTCTCTTGCGCGCGTCTCCCGCCAACGCGGGTATGCTCTTCACGGTGGACTACATTCGGCGCATCATAGATTGATTTGTTTAGGAGATTTTAAGTCAGTACTATCACCGACACATCGCTCAACGGATTCTAGTGTCTAATCGGCGTTACAATTCTAATTTCTTCGCGGCGACGACCACACCGTCGGCGTCGGCGTACACGTAGCTCCCCGGCTCGAAATCGACGCCGGCGAAACTCACCCGCGCGTCTCGACGTCCCGGATCCCGCTTACTACTCTTCAACGGGTGCGTCCCTATCGCCTTCACGCCGACATCAAATCTCGCGATATCTTCGCTATCACGCACGCACCCATTCACGATGATACCACTCCATCCATTCGTCGCCGCCATCTCCGCCAAGTTGTCTCCCAACAGCGCGCAGCGCGTCGACGCGCCGCCGTCGACGACGAGCACTCGCCCCCTCCCCGGCTCTTCGAGCGCCGCTCGGACGAGAGGATTATTTTCGTAGCACGACACGGTCGTCACCTCACCGTGAAACCGTCGTCGACCGCCGAAATCCTTGAAATAATTCGGCGTCGCCACGCGCACCGCGCGCGCCGTCGTCGCGTCGTCCACGTTTTCTGGATGATGCGCGTCGCACACGTCCGCCGTGCCGAACCTCGACGCGTTCGCGGGCGGTGACGGCGTCGCGGGCGTCGCGTGCGTCGTCGTCGAACGCGCGGCCGAGCGCGCGACCTCGAGCGCGAGTCGACGCGCGCGCGACATCGCGCGCGCCGCTGTGGGGACCGGTCGGGCGCGTCCCCAAACCACGGCGCGTCCCGACGCGCGCGCGACGGCGTCGACGCGTCGACGACGGATCGACGCGCGCGAGACGATAGCGTGCGAACGTTCGATCGTCTCGCGCGCGATCGACGCGCGCGATGGAGCGATGCGCGGAGGAACAAGCGATGGAAATCGAGGCGCTGGAGAGCATCCTCATGGGTGACATGCGTAAACTTCCCGACGATTCCGGGGACGGGATCGCCTCGATCGCGAACTGCGCGCAATACCAGATTGAAATCAGCGCGTACGGTGATAACGATAGCGTGCCCGAGGACGAGGACGAGGACGACGCGGTGTTGGGATTGGTGTTCGCGCACTCGGAGACGTACCCGGACGAGCCGCCGAGCCTGAAGTGTCGCAGCGTGCGAGGCCTGCGCGAGCACGAGTTGGCGGATATCAGCGCGAAAGTGATGAAACAGGCGAGTGAGAGCGTGGGAGCGCCGATGATTTTTGACTTGGTGCAGACGTGTAAGGAGTGGATGCGTCGGCGCGTCGGCGCGAGCGACGTCGTCGACGAGGAAACCGAGGAGCAGCTCAAGGCTCGACTCGAGGCCGAGGCCGAGGAGCGCTTGCGTCAAATGCGTCTCGTAGGCACGCCCGTGACACCAGAGAACTTCAAGGCGTGGCAGGCGGCATACATGGCGGAGATGGGCGAATCTCTCGTGCCCGCCGAGTCGCGCGTCGACGGCAGGCTCACCGGTCGGCGATACTTTGAGACGCGTTCGGCGAAGGAATTACAGGATGATCTCGACGCCCAGGACGAGGACGGGGACTCCATCGACGGCGACGACGATGATGATGATGACTTCAGTTCTTCCGACCGATCAGACTCCGATCGCGATGATTAATCGTTCGCGTAAAGCGCGCATAGCCTAGGATAGTTGTAGAGCTCGGATAGCACGAAGTCGAATAGGAAACGTCACACCGCCGCGCTGGCGCGCGCGGCGCCCCGTCGGGGCCGACACGGCGACGCGCGATGGACAATCCTTACGCTGACCTCAGCGCCGCGAACGATGAGGAATCAGCCGGCCTCGTCCGCGCGAACGACGAAAACGCGTGCGACTCGAGCTCGAACGATGAAAACGCGTCACCGCTCGTTCAGTTAGACGCCACGGAACACTCGGTCGACGCCAGGCTGCCGCGAGCGGACGTGCGGACGATTGCGCTGAACACGTGGCTTTACATGGCGACGCCGATGTCCATGCCGGCCACGGTCGCCGTCGCGGGCGCGAGATGGTCGATGGTTTTTTTCACATACAGCGCGGGGTCCACGTACTGGACCGGACGCGTGCTGGGAAAGGCGTTTTTAGCCGATCCGACGTGCACTACGTACGCGAAGATGACGTCTAAGGCGGCGTCGCGGGTGCTGATTCGTCGGGGCGTAGACGAGAGCAAAGTGGGGAAGTGGGAGCCGCGCATCGAGTTTGCGGTCCTCGTGTTGCAGTTTGTCACATATTATCTCGATGCAACCGTCCAGATAGTGTACATAACGCAGTACTTTGGCCAGACGTTCACAAATGTGAAGATGTGTAGCGCGACCTGGGCGTTGTTCGTGGGCGTGATGTCGTTACCCGTGGTGCAGATTCCCACGATTCACGACTCTGGGCGCGTCGTAGCGCTACCGTGCGTCGCGGTTGTCGTCGCTCTCGCGGTGTTTTTCGGTGAGATCCTGTCCACAAGACCGTGGGAGAAGTGTGACCCAGGACCAACGTACGGTCGCGTCGTGACGAGCGCGAGCGTGTTCAATTCGCTTGGGAACTTTGCGTATGGATTTGGTGGACACGGCTTGTATCCCGAGGAGTTGCGCGAGATGAAAAATCCCGAAGATTGGCCGAAGGTGCTGAACATCACGTACGGTACGATGGTTCCAATATATTTGCTCGTGATGTACTGGGGTTACAAAGCATACGGTGATTTCGCGAAGGGAAATATTAACTTGAACTTTCCGCACAATGGCGCAAACATTGTCTCCATGCTGATGCAAAGCGTTCAGTGTTATTATGGCGTCTTCTTCACCTCCATTACGCTCATGATGCGAATTGAGACGTATTTGGGAGTTGACCCAACACGAGGCTGGAGCGTCGTCACGCGATACGGCGTCTCACCGGCGGTATTTCGCCTTGTGTTTCGAACATTCTTTCTCGCCACCGAAGTCATAGTCGCCGCGATTTTCCTTGCGGTATCTGGAGACGTCATTCTCGACATCCAATCGCTCGCAGGAGCGGTTGGTATGACGGCTATGACGTTTTTCCTTCCTTCGTTGATTCATTACGGGTTCAACATGACTGAAAGGTCGTCAAATCTCGAACGGTTCTGGGTCGTGGTGAACTTCACGATGGGCGTCGCGATCATGTTTTCGGGCTTGTACGGGTCGCTGTCGAGCCTTTTCGCGAACAAGCTCGTGGACCAGTGCCCGGTGGAGTACGTTTACGCCCCGCACGACCCGAGAGATCCGTGTTACGTCAGTGGCATTCACTACTGAGCTCCCTATGTTGTACAAAAATGTATTGTCTAACTTCACTTGGAGCCGCGAGCGCGCGCAAATGTCCGCACTCGGTGCGTTCGTCCCGCGCATCTCCTCGGCGCGATTTGCGCGACGCGCCCTGACTCCCCATGCGCGCGTGATGTCCGCGAACGCGTCGAAGAGCGAGGACGAAGTCATCCTTGTCACCGGGGCGACCGGTCGCGTTGGTAAAGAAGTCGTCGCACGGTTATCGGCGATACCCGGATTCAGAGTACGCGCGGCGACGCGGGATAAATCGGCATACGCCGAGGCGCTCGGCGCGCACGAAACCGTGGTTTTTGACCTGGAAGATAAATCGACTTGGCCAGGCGCGATACGAGGCGCGACGAGATTGTTCTCGAGCACGCAGGACAAGCACATCAGCCAGCACATGGAGTTTGTGAAGTGGTTGGGAAACACTCCAGAGGTACGAGATAGCTTAAAGCACATTGTACGGGTGAGTTGTTTCGGAGCTGATACGAATACAAACTCGTACGATGCGTCTATTCACGTATCGAGACAGAACGCCGGAATACCGCTCATGCTGCAGCATTATTGGTGGTCCGAGGAATGCTTTATCGAAGCCGGTTTCAAGGAAAAGTTGACTTCTGTTCGAGGTAACTTTTACATGAATCATTTACTGAAGAACGAGCTCGAAAGTATAAAGACAAAGGGAATGTTCACGTCGCCTTTGGGAGACTGCAAGAATAGTTTTGTAGCGTGCAACGACATGGCGGAGGCAGCGGTGAGATGCTTCGTCGAGGGACCTGAAAGACACGGGGATAAATTCTATGACATCTGCGGTGCGCAAAGTACGAGTATGGCTGAAGTGGCTGAGATTTTAACGAAAGCTTTAGCCACCGACGAAGCGAAAAATGTGTGCCCGGAAGCCCACGGGAAGCGCATCACGTATGTGCCACAAGACATCGAGCAGTTCGAGCAAGACTTTGGTAGTACGCGAGCAGAATTTTTCGAGTACCTTCGAAATGGATTCTATTCTCGGTGTTCGCCAGACTTTTATAACATCACCGGTAAACGGCCGATGACGTATTTTGAATATTTGACGACAAAAGGCGCCGCAGGCGATACCGGTCTGACGGAATTATTTTCTTCGCAGGGCGCGTTGTTCACCAAAGGTGTCGATCAGTTCAAAGATCTCAAGGATGTCAAGAAGTGAACACTCTAAATCAGATGTATTAAAAACAGGTGTGTGTTGTCTCTGCTATGGCTCGACCAGAAGCCTTCAACGCTACATCACTCTTCGTCTTCCGTCGCCTCTAGAACAACCTTCGCGGACGCCGCGTAGTGAAGTTTCGCCGCCGCGATGCACTTCATAAGCGTATCTTCCGTCGCCTCGACTTCACCGCCTGGCTTAAAAACTCCCCGAAGTAACCCGTCCTCCGTCAACACCACGCTCACCTCGCACTCGCTCAGCGCTTCCTCCTCCCGCGTCGGATCCACCAACAAATGTTCTCGATAAAGCGCCGTCGTCAGGCACACCGGCATCGTCTGCACGTCCAAACGCGTCCCCTTTCGCACGCCATCGCCGTTCATCGCCGTTCCATCACCCTCCAGCGCCACCTTCCCTCGCGTCACCGCGACCTCCGGCAACACGCAGTCCCGCAGCGCCGCCATCACCGCCGTCACCGCGCAATCCGCCGCCCCTCCGTCATCGCACAGCACTATCACATCCACTCTCACCCGCCACGCGAACGTGCCTCGTTCGACGCACAGCTGCTTCAAATCCTTCCCCAGCACCGCCGCGTTCGCCACCGCGCTCGCGCACGCCGCCGCCGCCGCCTCCCTTCGCCCCCGCGTCCGTCCGTCTCGCGCGTCCTCGCTCGCCTGCGGCGCGTAATCCACCGCTATCTCTAAAAACCCCTCCTCCGGCCGCGTCGCGTCCGGCGTCGCGATCGTCGCCGTGACGCCCGCGCACGCCGTCGTCGCGCCGTGTTTCGCGAGCGCGCTCCCCAGCGCGCCGCTCGCGACGCCCGTCGCGCACGTTCGCGCCCGCGCGCGCCCGAGCGGTCTTCCGTCCCCTCTCGCGCCGCTCGCCAGCGTCTTTTCGTACGCCTCGCGCGGGTACAACCGCGCGTACGCCGCGGATTCCATCGTCCGAGACGTCCGAGGTGTGGGGGAACGACGCGCGCGCGCCGCGCCCGTCGCGCCGCATCGCGACGCGCGACGGCGCGATCTCGCGTCTCGATCGTCTCGGACGATGTTCGCGAACGACGCCGCGGGCGCCGATCGGCGCGGGACGCCCGCGAGGCGCGGGCGAGACGAGGACGCGCGCGCGTTCGCGACGCCGTTCGCGGACGCGCGGTCGCGGCGCGGCGATTTCGCGTCGCCGGTGACGGCGGGGCGCGCGCGCGAGCGCGACGACGGACGCGCGATCGGGACGATGGAGGAAAAGGCGGGGATCGGGTCGGCGACGCGCGACGGCGCGCGCGGCGCGGGCGAGCGGGCGAGCGGGGCGAGGGGGGCGCCAAAGTTTTCGTCGTTGCTCTTCGCGTCGCCGGGGGCGAATCGAGAGACGACGCCGAGCGGAGGGTTGTATCGCACGGAGAGCCTCGCGGGAGGTGGATCGACGCCGAGGACGAGCGGGGGGTCGAACAGGTACTTTGGCGGCGGTGGACCGGCGAGCGCGAACCGAGGGAAACTGGAGGAGCGCGCGACGCCGGCGCCGGCGCCCGTCATCGGAGGGGTGTCGAGCCGAGGAACGCCGCTGTTCGCGCGCACGGAGACGGGTGGGGATGATCACACGCCCGGATTCTTGCGAAGGGCGATCGAGAAGACGCACGCGGAGAACGCGGCGGGGATCGACGCGCGAGGAGGCGAGGAGGCGTTGAACTCGTGGTTGGGAGCGCGCGGGGCGAAAGCGATCGACGCGCGCGGCGCGCCGTCGACGACGAACGCGGCGTTCACGACAGCGGCGGTGTTGAGCGATTCAGAGGCGGAGCATTGGGTCACCGTGTACGGGTTTTCAAAGGATGAAAAGGCTGTCGTTTTGCGCGAGTTTCAACGCGACGGCGACATCGTCAACTTTGGCGCGTTCAACGACAGTGGGATCTCAGTGAACTGGTTGCACGTCAGATTTGCTACGAAAGAAAGCGCCCGTCGCGCGTTGCGTAGAAACGGTCAAAACATTAGCGGAATCATGGTCGGCGTGAAGGAGCTCGACGCCAAGTCCAGAGCGGACGTCGGCGCGGGCGGATCTGGCGAAGGCAGACTATCGCGAAACGCGTCCGTGCGGCGCGTGGCGCCGATGCGCGACGGTATTTCTCTTCAACCGCGCCAGCGCACGACTTGGGACAAGGTGGTTCAGTTTATTTTCGGCGCGTGAGCTCGAGTTTGGACGAGCGACGTCGAAGGGAGCGATGAAATAAAAATCAACACGTAGTTTACACAATATCGTCCAGATTCAAGTGTCCCGTCGTCATAAGCTTATCAATCGCTAGTTGGGCGGTGACGACCGAGGGCATCATCATCACGCCACCGTACATTAATCGTTTCAACTCTCTCGCCGTCACGCGTTCATGCGTCATGTTAAACTCCTCCGCGTCGCGCTCACCCTCGTTGCACTCCTCACCATCGATGTTCAAGAACGGAAAGCACCTATTCCGACACCACTTCGTCTCCAACAGCCCCGGATTATCGTCGTCTAGCAGACTCATCAGCGTACCTCCGCGCAACCTCGACTCTTGCTGCAGTTCCTCGCGCGCCACCTCGTCCAAGCTCTCGTGTTTCCCCGGTTCAAAGCACCCGCTCGGCAGCACGACGCACTCCGAATTACTCCCTTGCGCGTACTCTCGTATGATGGTAAACTCCGGCTCTCCGCTCACCGTGCGTTCGCGACTGTGAAACGGCGCCACGCACACGAACCGAAACTCGCTTCTCGGGTGTCCCACGACGTCGTACGCGAACGACCGCGTCGTCCCGTCCTCGTCCGCGAACTCGATCTCTCGATCGTACACCGTGAGATACCTCGAGTGCACCACGTCTTCGCGCGCGATCGTTCCCGCGCGCACGCTCGCCGCGCGCGTCTCCGTCCCGCCGTCGTCGCTCGCGCGCGTCTCCGTCCCGCCGTCGTCGCCGCGTCCCATCGCGCGCGCGCGCGCGCTCGGCGCCGTCGCCGCGCGTCGCGCGCGCGTCACCGCCGCCGCGCTCGATCGCTCGATCGCCGTTCGAGCGCGCGCGCACCGCGCGAGCATGGGTTTGGCGGACGCGACGTCGGACGCGACGTCGTCGGACGCGACGGGACGGCGCGGAAGGTTTTCCGCGGGACGGACGACGCCACTCGCGCGCGCGACGACGACGCGCACGAACGAAGCGAGCGAAACGGAGCACGGAACGCGACGCGCACGATGCTGCGCGCGGTGCGTCGAGCCGCGCGGTCGGCGGCGTCGCGCGCGAACGCGGAGGCGCTGACGACGCGAGCGATGGCGATCGCGCGCGGCGAAGACGCGACGCGAACGGTGACGGTGGCGCGGACGGTGACGCGCGCGCACGCGACGACGGCGCCGACGATTCCGTCTAAACCGAGCCAGCCGGTGCAGACGAAACGGCCAGGGAAGCTGCCGAGCGACGCGGCGCACACGGCGAAGTGGCTGGATTCGAGCGCGAAGCCGAGCCCGATGGAGTACAGCGCGAGCGCGGAACCGGTGGGGGTGCCGGGAGATAAGGTGAGCTGTGATTCCCCGGGGGCGTGTAAGGATCGGTTTGGTGACGCCACGGGGGGGCTGGGGGCGCCGAATACGTACTATAAGTTGAACGATACCTCGCCCGAGTCGCCGGCGAAGTGCAAGTATTGCGGGCTGCGCTTCTACTCGCTCGGCGGACATCACTGACGCGGCGACGCGGCGGTACTTTTGGTCGGTACTTTTGTAACAAAAGAACAGAATGTAGTCAATGTCGTCGTATCGATCGTGTCATCGCGTTCCGCGCGCGTGTCTCTCGGCTTTGATGATCTCGTCTACGACCCCCGGGTCGGCCAACGCGGAGACGTCGCCGAAATCGTCGACGTCGCCGGCGGCGATTTTCTTCAAAATTCTTCGCATGATCTTTCCGCTTCGAGTCTTCGGCAAATCTTTCACGATGACGACGCGTTCTGGCGCCGCGAAGGGGCCGATTTCCATGCGAACGTTCGTGATGAGTTCTCGTTGATGGATTTCGAGCGACGACCGTTTCTCGATGCTTCGAGACGGATCTAAGATGACGTAAGCGACGATGGATTCGCCCTTGACTTCGTGCGCGATTGAAACCACGGCGGCTTCGATGCAACTCGAGTGCTGCACTAATGCAGACTCAACCTCGGCGGTCCCGATGCGATGACCACTGACGTTCATGACGTCGTCCAAGCGACCCGTGATGAAGAGGTATCCATCGGAATCGCGTCGCGCGCCATCGCCCGAGAAGTAGTAACCACCCTCGTACACCTTGAAGTAAGAATTTTCGTACCGCTCGTGCGCGCCGTGAACGTCGAGAAACATCCCCGGCCATGGTTCTTTGATGCACAAGCATCCTTCGCCCTCGCCTTGAATTTCAGTTCCATCTTTCGGATCAAGCAGCACGGGAACGATTCCAAAAAACGGAAAAGTCGCGCTCGAAGCCTTCAAGGGTGTCGCACCGGGTAACGGTGTGATGATATGACCGCCCGTTTCTGTCTGCCACCACGTGTCACAAATCGGGAGTTTATCGTCGCCGACGACGCTGTGGTACCACAGCCACGTCTCGCTCGAAATCGGCTCGCCGACAGTTCCAAGGATTCGCAAAGAAGCGCGCGAACTTCGCTTGACAGGATCCTCACCGTAACCTTGCAACGTGCGCAACGCCGTCGGCGAAGTGTAGAAGACAGTAACGTCGTATTTGTCCACAGTTTGCCACCACACACCTGCATCTGGATACGTAGGCACGCCTTCGAAGAGCACAGTCGCGCATCCATTCAACAGCGGTCCGTACAAGCCGTATGAATGCCCCGTGATCCATCCTAGGTCGGCGGTGCAGAACAAAACGTCCTCTCCGGCATGTAGATCGAAGACGAACTTGCTGGTGGCGTACACGTACGTCTGATAACCGCCGACGCTGTGTACGACGCCTTTGGGTTTACCAGTCGAACCAGACGTGTAGAGAATGAACGCCGTGTCGCAACTGTCCAGAAATTCAATAGGTGCTGGCTTTCCATCCGTCCTAAACTCGGCGACACTCTCGTTCCACCACAAATCCCGATCCGAATGAAAAGGTACGTCTTCGACGTGCGGAACGCCTTCGATCTCAATGTCAGCGTTATGCTTCACGACAACTTTGTTTACGCAAAACCCATCGCTCTTGCAAATCTCCATTGCTTCGTCCACGATTTTCTTCAGCGGAATGATCTTTTCGGCGCGACGGGACGCGCTCGCGGTGATGACCATTTTGGCTTTGCAATCTTGAACGCGCTGCGCGAGAGATTTCGCGCTGTACCCGGCAAACACAACGCTGTGCACTGCGCCGATTCGCGAGCACGCGAGCATGGCGATCGGTAACGCTGGAATCATCGGCAAGTACATGACCACGCGATCGCCCTTCTGCACGCCGTGCGCTATCAAAAATTTTGCGAAAGTCTCCACCTCGACGAGCAACTCACGGAACGTAAATTCCGTGCAATTAATCTCATCATTCGCTTCGAAAATCAAGGCTCGTTTGTCACCCATACCATTTTCAATTTGTTTTTCGAGGCAGTTGTACGCCATGTTCGTCCTCGCGCCCTCGAACCATTTCACGTGAACGGGCCCCCGAGACGGGTCAAAGTTGTGCGTCGACGCGCTCGAGTCCAAATTTTCAAAGTACAGCTCGCCCGCTATCTCGGTCCAGAACTGATCACGCTCGTGAATTGAGCGATGATACATGCTCCGGTACTGTTCGATCGTGCGCACGTGCGCGCGCGATGCGAGCTCGATCGGTGGAAAGAACACATCTGACGCCTCCTCCACTTCTCTGAGGCGGTGCGCGTTGTTCTGTATGTCAATGGAACTACTGCGCGAATTCGGCGAGCCTGGTGGATCCGATGTAGCGGTTATGGCGACTGATTTACGACGTGATCGAGAGTTTCGCTTCGGGGCGAAGTGCGTCGGCACGCGGCGCGAAGTTGCCGAGCGCATGCCGAGTTGTGACGTGCTTCGTCTCGGGATCGCAAACGCAATCGACAGGACGGCGTGTCATTGAAACAATGTCGACAAGTTTGTGACGTCGACGCGCATGTTCGGAGCTGGCTGCGCGGACGGAGAGCTGTTCGCATCGTCGGGTTTACACTTCGCGTCGTCGGTCGACTCGTCTTCTTTCGGCTTTGCATCCTCCTTTGACTCGGCGACGATCGGCGCTACGATCGGCACGTAGCTGCTCGCGCTTTTCACAATTGACGACAGCCATTCTTGATCTGGTTGCTTCATCGATGACGATGACGATGACATAGATGACATAGACGATGATGGTCTTCGCTTTGAAGCGGGCGTTTTTCGGATCGGTTTCTTCGGCGGCGTTTGCGGCGTGTCAATCTCGCTCGCCACTTCTTCATTCAGAGCAACTTGCGCGAGGGACATGTCGTGGATGACAGACTGCGGTACGCCAGTGTAATTTTCCAACGTAGGCGGAGCCGCGAGCATGGTTTTCAAGTTTTCAAGCTCTTCGATACCAGTCTGCAAATCAGGACGAGTCAACCAGAAGAATTTTTCTTGACGTGCGACGCCCACACCGAGTACAAGAGCAAAAGCCCGCTGCGAACGGTCGTTCGGTAATGGATACTTGATCACGGGCATTCCTAACGCGCGCGCGTTTTCTATTGCATCAGTATCACCAGATCGCGTCGCGCGACAGAACACTTCAGCTCGGTGTCTCGTGATACGTTGCACGATCTGTTCTGATCGTGGACGCTGACGCGAGTACATGAGTACCAAGTCATCATTCGCTGGCGTAAGCCAAAACTCGAGTGCACTTTGCGTGAAACGCGTAGATACATCGTGTTTAAGTGTACACGGTCCCGATAATCGTCCAGACCTTCCGTAGCATGGTAAAAGAATTCCGCATCGTACAGCGGCGATGGGCTCGTCGAGCGCTTTGGCGACGCTCTGAATATCGTCAATTGTCAGAACGATTTCCCGACTCGTCGTGACCATTTTATACTTCGTACTAGTATTGCTCGTCTCGTCATTTCGCTTCTGTAAGTGCTTCACCTTGATGCTCATTCCGATACTTGTCATGCTCGAAGCCTCGACGCGCTTGAGTTCGGCTTCGGACGCCCCGGCAAATTCTGCGTGCTGATCACGACATCCCGCGAAGTGCGCGATTATCGGGACGTTTTCTGCCGTGGAAGTAGACGCTAAAGATTCGCCGTCCATGTCACTGTCGTCGATACGAAGCATTCCAATGTCGATCAAGTCATCAGGAATCGAAAAGTTGGCATTCAGCCCGACGCTTACGCCGCACTCGTAACAGCATCCAAGAGAAGGGGTCAAGCATTCTCCGCTATCGACTGGACAACATCGACAGAGCGTACGAATCACACTCGCCTCGGCCGCGCTCGCGTTCGCGCTAAAGCTCCGAATGAAGTGAATCTTGACTTTGTTCTTGTGCGCCGTTTCTAGAATCGCCGCAGCTTCGTCGTGGGTCATCTCCAACGCCTCGTCCGCCAAAACGACACAGTGCTTGTTGTCCTTATCGCCTCGATAACTCTTCAAAGCTAAGATGGCGTACCTCAACGCCGATCCAACGAATCCCGCGTTGCGCGAACCTGGCTCTCTCAATTTTCGCACGTCGCGCTCCAACGCCGACCACCACGCGTCGTTAAACTCCGTCGTCATCGAACGCACCGCGCATCCTCTCGACTTCCCGCGGCCTACGCTCCCATCTATGATTATCGCACCGCACGCGCGCGCGCGCTCACCGCGACAAATCGCCTTCGCCGTCGAAACGAAACGATCCTCCGCGGCGTTTGTCTCTACATCTTCCACCGCCTCTCCCGCAGCCGTGCGCGCGAACACGAACGCCACCGCGGGTTCGCTCGCGACGTCCTCGACGAACATATTTTTCTATACCGATACGCTCGCCGACGCGCGACGTCGCTCGAGCGCCACCGCTGGGGCGTCGCGCTCTGCATTTCGTGCGAGCGTTTTTTTTCGCCTCGTGACCTGAACCTTCAACCTTCAGTGCGCGACTCTCGCGCGATGTTTCGCGCGGTCGCGCGCGCCTGCGCCCGGGCGCGATCGCGCGCGGACGCGCAAACGTGCGGTCGAACGCGCGCGCGCGACGAGTCGGCGGTGTGGACGTCGGTGCGCGCGACGACGCCGAGGTGTTGGCTCGGGACAAAGGTTGAACTCGCCGAAGACGACGGGACGAGCGCGAGCGCGAGAGAGGACAGCGCGAGAGAGCAGACGCTGCGCCGACGGCACGTGGCGAGCATGCGACGCGCGCTTCGCGCGAATGATTTTGAGGGCGTGCGGAGAGAGTTTGAGGCGCTCGCGGCGTCGACGACGAAACCGGGACGCGCGGCGTGGAACGTAAACGTGCTCGCGGCGGCGCGGGCGCGAGAGCCCGAGGCGGCGCTGTCGATCGTCGAGTCAATGCTCGCGGATAATATCGGACCGGATGTGAGCACGCACACGGCGGTGATGCAGGCTTACGTGCGCGCGGGACGATACGGGGACGCGTTTAACTGGTTGAAGATGCACCTGTACGGCGTACCGAAGGACGTTGAACAAGGCTTTGATGGCGAAGATAACGTAGAAATGGACACGAGGTATGATCTATCACATGTGATTGGGGACATGATCGATGGCGATGAGGAACACGTGTCGAAGACGCGCGTGAATAGCATGATGTTCACAACCGTGATGAACGGCGCGGCAAAGGCGGGCGACCGAGCAACGGTGCAAGAAATCGAGACGATGATGTTTGAGTTCGATGTGGCACCTTTAGCAGATACGTTACACTGTTTGCTCAAGCTCGAGCGCGTCGCGGGGACGAGTGCATCGGTGGAATCTGTGTGGGATCGTTCCAAGCTCAAAGCGCGCGCGTTGAAAGCACATCAAGAACGCGTCGTCGCTCACGCGTTTCTGGGTCGCCAAAGAACGCAGAGCGCCGCCGAATCGCGTGCGCTCGCAGTGAAAGCATTAGAAGATCTGTACGATCGCGTGGGTCGGAAGCGCTCGGACGAAGACTTTGCGAAGCTGGAGAAGAACAATCATTCAGGGTCGAGATACGCTCGCTGGACCGGCGAACGTGGTTTAGAAGAGTACCGAAACAACTTGGTGAGCGACGACGATATCAAGAAAGTCGGAACGAAGGAAGTTTTAATAGCCACGAACGCCGCGATGCTCGCGCATGCTGCGGTCGGTGACACGGACACAGTCAATACATGGTTTGTTCGAATGGAAGAGGATTTGGGCATCAACGCAGACGTGCGAACGTTCAACGCAATACTACGCGCCGAATACATGCGAGATAAGATAAAGCTCGGTGTCGTGGATCATGAGCAAGCAATGATGCGATTTCAAGAAGTGATGCTTGCGATGGAAGATCGAGAAGTCGAGCCGACGACGTACACGTTTTCGACACTTCTCTTGGCGCACGCAGAACAAAGCCACTTACCCGGTGTCGCAGAGGTTTTGAAGCTCATGCAAGAGCGAGGACTCACGCTTGATACTACGATGTACAATATTTTATTGGGTGCTTGCGCGCGAGCGGGTGATTTAGACGCTGCGCTCAACGCGCGGGCAAGCATGGTCAAGTCTGGCATTGCCGCCGGCCCAGACACGTTCGTGCCGCTCTTCGCCGCGTGCACGAAACAGGCGGAGGAACTGGACTTGGACGGTGATATGTTTGAATTAGATGAAGAAGTCGTTGGACCTCTGTTAGATCGCACACGAGCGACTTTAGATAGCGTGGAGTTGGATATGCTCTCAAGCAACGTCGAGCACAACACGCAGTCGTTCACGGCTTTGATCAAAGCCAGAGGGGCTTTGGGTCAGCCAGACGCCGTGTTCGACATGATCAGCGAATTGCCAGAAAACATCGAACTCGACGAAGTCGCTATCGGCCTGAGTGTTTTGGCGGTTGCGAAGCGTGAACCAACCAAGGCTATCGCGCTCGCCGATTCCCTCATGGACGAGTCGATGGTGCTGGATCCGTGGCTTCTCAACTGCATCATCACCGCTTACTCTCATCTCGGTCAAATCAAAGCAGCTACCGAGCGCGTGCAAGACTTCATCAAGCGAGGCGGTGTGCCGACTGTCGCAACGTACAACGCGCTCTTCCGATGCGCTGCCCAGAGCGGCAGCTTTGCCGAATACGCCCCGCTCGTCATGAACGAGATGTCATCGCGCGATCTCAAACCGGACAAGTACACTCGCAAATTTATCGCTGCTGTCACCGCCGGTTCATCCGTCCTCGATCGCGAGACGGCGGAAGCGCTTCTCAAAAAGTGTCCCGGCGGCGACAAGTTCTTCGTCGCCGAAGACGCCGCCGGACAGGACGACTTCGATTTCCTCGCCGACGCCGGCTTCGACGACGACGACGACGACGACGATCTATTATTGTAATCTCCTTCCGCACACATCCCACGCAGTTCGCGCGTCCACCGCTCTTCGCTCTTCGCTCATCGCTCAAAGCGTCTCGACTCGCGCCGAGCGCGAGCGCGCGCCAACGAAAAACCCGAACCGCTTTTTCTCCACTCGCGCGCGCTGCCCTCGCGATGCCCTCGACCGCGTCCGACGCGCGCGAGCGCCGCGCGCGCGCGAGCGCGATGTCCAGCGCATCGTCTCCGAAGCGCCGAAGCACGCTCACGCTGCCGAGGCGCGACGCCGTGACGCGAAACACGAACAAGCTGCAATTGCCCGGTTGGGTCTCCATGCCGAACTCTGCGCTCGCGTCCTGCCTCGCGGTGCTCGCGACGAACCCGATGGACCGCGCGAAAACGATCATGCAACTCCCGGGCGTCGGCGCGTCGTGGGGCAAGAACATGCGGGAGGTGACGATGAACATGGTGAAGAAGGAAGGCGCGCTGCGCGGGCTGTACAGAGGTTTACCCGTGGCGATGGTGCGAGAGTCGTCGAAGAATGTGTTTCGAATTGGGCTGTTCTTACCGGTGCTGAAGGTGATACACACGGATGATGATAACCCAGCACCGGCGTGGAAACGGTTCATGGCGGGATGTCTGAGCGGGGGGATCGGGGCGGTGTCGAGTAATCCGTTTGATTTGATCAAGACGCGGATGCAAGTGCCGGCGGCGATGTGCGAATACGAAAATGGAATGGTGGCGTTTAAGAAGATTTGCGCCAAGGAGGGGTGGAAGACGTTATATAAAGGTGTGGGCGCGAGTGTTATGAGGGACATGCTCGGCTCGAGCGTGAATTTGACCGTGCAGTCCATCGCAAGCGAGGCGCTCGTGAGGAATATGATTTTATCGCCGGGTTCGCCCGTGCTCGGCGCGCTGAGCGGCGTTTTAAGCGCGGCGGCGTCGGTGGCGGTGATGCAGCCGATCGACACGTCGCGAGCGTACGTGTATCTCAAGCCGCACATACACAAAGATACTATTAGAGCATTTAGGTACATAGTTTTGAGGGAAGGGCCGTTGGCGTTGTACAAAGGCTCGCGCGCACACTTTTTCCGCACCGCGCCGCACTATGCGGCAATGTTTGCGCTACTGGAGATGATCACCGGCGGTGAACGGAAGGTTTTACTGTCGAGGAACAAGAATGTACTGGAGAACGTGCATATGTTCGACGCTCTGTCCAAGGACAAAAGAATCCGACTGGCGAGCATGGTCCAAATGAAACACTTTAAAGCGGGTGAGCAAATCATCGGCGCCGGCGACGAAACGCCTGGGGAGATGTACATCATGACTCGTGGATGCGTCAAGATTGACCAAGCGAATAAAAAGGGGAAGAAGGGGAAGAATACGGAAGATCAAGGGAGCGACGTCATCCATAGTGGCGGTTACTTTGGCGAATCCTACATGTTCTCCTCTGAGGCGAGCAATGAGACGGTCACGGCCGTCAACGACGTGACGTTGATGGCTGTGCCACGAGAAGCCTACGAAACGTGTCGCAAGGGCGAATTTGCTTCTGCTACTCTCTTCGACGAAGGGTTCGATGACCCTTCGAAGGAAATCGGTATGGCTTGGCGTCGGCTTCGCTACGAACGCACGTTGGCAAAGATCCCTGTTTTCGCCGACCTCGGCTCCTACGAGCGTGCCATGGTAGTTAAACAAGCCAAACGGTTCAGTTTTAAGCCCGGCGAGAAAATCATACGCCAAGGTGAAGTTGCGGACAAGTTTTACGTCATCCTTAAGGGTTCAGCCGTTTCCACTAAATCCGACGGCGACGTCGACCACGTCGCCCCGGGATCAAAAATCCCTCCCGACCGCATCATGCGCAACTTTAGCCAGGGTCAATACTTTGGCGAGCTCGCGCTGCTTACTGGCCAGCCTCGCTTAGCAACCATCGTGGCGAACGACTCCTTGGAAGTTCTCGCCATCGATCGCGACGTCTTGAAATCGTTGCGCGAAACATTGCCGACGCTTGAAGACGAGATCATTCGCAATCTTCGCAGATTCGACCACATGGATTCATTTACCACAATGTCTATAGCGTAGTTACTCTTGTTATTTTAGCTTTTCATTCACGCGACGCCCGTCATCACCGGCCAAAATCGCGTCTTCGTCGCCGCTGGCGCGAACCCTCCGCCGCCGCTGGGCGCGCTGCACTCGTCGTCGCGCGTGCGCCATGGACTCCAAGTGGTTCACGCGCGATGTCGCGGAGCTGAGGACCTGGCGAATCATCGGCGCGTGCGCGTGGTCCACGCTCGCTATTTTCGTCGCCGTACGTCGCGCTCGCGTCGATTTGATTTCGATTTCGCCAACGTCCGCATTTGATTCTCGACGAAGGCGACGACTGACGGAGCGCCATCGCGACGCGCGCGCACAGGCATACGCATACTTCACGTGTGTACACATTCTTGGTGGTGACTTCCCGCACTGGTCGCGCGTGGCCGTGGCGTTGACGTACGCGGCGACGCAACTGCCGGCGAGCGCGGCGACCGCGATGTGCGCGAGAGCGAGCACGGCTGATTTCGTGCCGAACGGCGAAAGGGACGCGTGTGGAATCGTGCGAGGGGAGAGAATCGGTGAACGGTTCGCAACGGCGATGATGCGGGATGGGATGACGATCGGGGCGTTGGGCGGCGCGTTTGCATGCTCGGGGAGTTTGGCATGCTCGCTCGCAGCGAGGACGACGCCGACGCGGGGCTTGGTGGGGATGATGACGGTGAACGCGTCCGACGCTACGTTCGCAGCGCAATTTGGCTGTGTGTTGGGGGTGATGACAGTGGTGAACTTTTGGTTCAACGATGGTTTGGTGGTGAAGTTTTCATCGGTGCAGCGACCGCGCGGGTTGCGGTTGAAACGCGCATTTGCGCCGTGCGCTCTAAGTGGATTGAAGCGTTCCCTTTATGCGTGCGTGGTGCATATTTTGGTGGTAATTGCGAGTCGATTCCTCGTCCAGCTCAGCGCGAAATCGTCCCGAGGTTTGTTCTTGGGGTCGATGTCGTGTTGGGGCGCTGGGTCGCTCGCGAGCGCTTCGTGGGCGCTCGCAATTTTCTGCGCCGAGATCGTGCACACCGAGCGCTATGAGTTCAGACCGCAAAGTTTGACGCAAGGTCCGAAAGTTGCGAGCGAACCTCTGATGGCGGCTTTGCATTATTTCGAAGTTCCGTTCGTGCAGCACTTGGCGTTTGCAGACTTGTGCAACGTCGCCGAGAGCGGTGGACGCGGACGGCGCCAGCTCATCTACGGCGATACCCCCGATGCGGCGTGGTCTGTGGTGATATCGATCGCTCTCGCGCCGTTGGCATCGATTTCGCGTTCGGTGAACAAGGCGATGGACCGCACTATGTTGGCGGCGTTGCGAGACACGGATGCGGATGCGGCGCAAAGGATTAGTGAAAAGTACGCGCAAATGAATACGCCAAAGCCCAAATTTCGACACGAGAGCGCGCAGACGCAACAAGCGTGGAATGCGTTGCGTCAAAGCGAGGTGCTCTCGACCGATGTTGCGGCGCGTGAGTTGTGCACGGTGGTCAAGGCGTACGGGCAATTGGCGATTTGGGGCGCGCGCGCTTCGTCTTCGCTCGCCGTCGCCGCGAAAAAGGAAGATGTTCGCGGAAACGCGCGTTCGATCAATCCGTCGCTCAGTGCGATTGTGCAAACGTTACTTACGGCACAATTAGCATGTCGGACGATCATCGAGCAAGGTTCTCCTCCCGTGCGCGCCTCCAGTGGGTTCACCTCTAGCGATTTGGCGTCGACGTCAAAGGCGAATTCCATCGTCGCGAAGCGAAACGAGATCATCAACAACGTCTTGTACGTTTTAGGAATCACCGCCACCAATAGAAATGATGCAAACGGTGCTGTGACGCCGGCTTTCACGCCCGCAGTGGAGACTGCGAAGAGAATATCGGACACCGTGGAGATCGCTTTGGGCGCGCTCGTCGTCGAGTACGGCGACGACGTCAAAGTCATGCTTCGCGAATCCGAACAATTCGGGCCACCAGAGTTCGGCACACCGAACGAGCTGTTTGATGCCTTAGAAACAATCGCCACCGACTTGGCGTGACGGATGACGTCGTCGATAGAAGTTAAATTTGTAACAGCGAGCGCGTCGAGAGCTCTACCTACGACCCACACCGCACCTCGCGACGCGACGCTCTCGGCGCCGCCGAGCGCTCGCTTTCGAGCGTCGACGGCTTTAACTGCGCACGTCGCGACCACGTTTCGTTCCGCGCGATGTTTCGCGCGTCTGTGGCGCTCGGCGCGCGTCGTCTCTCGAATGGGTACCTTTTCGCGTGCCCGCGCGCCGCCGGCGCGCGCGCGCGACGACGATACCGCCCGAGCGGCGCGACGTGTCGACTCGACGTAGAATGTCGTCCGTCGTCGTACGACGAAGAATTGCGAGAGAAGACGGCGCACGCGCGCGCGCACTTTGACGGCGTGGCGACGCTGCCGAGCCGCACGGAGACGTTCGAGAGCGCGCGAGAGGAGTTTCGCATGCGCGCCGAATTCAAGGTGTGGCACGACGGCGATAGGAGTTACTTCGCCATGTGTGATTCTGATCGACCGAAGGACCCGGTGGAGGTGGTGGACTTTCCGATGGCGAGCGCGCGCGTTCGCGAACTCATGCCAGAGTTGCTGCGCGAGGTGACGGCGACGGAGACGCTGCGAAGAAAGCTGTTTCAAGCGAATTTCCTCACCACGACGACCGGAGATGCGGTGGTGAGTTTGTTGTACCACAGACAGTTGGATGAAGATTGGGAACGCGAGGCGGAGGCGATGCGGGCGCGGTTGGGGATCGACGTCATCGGTCGCGCGAGGAAGCAAAAACTTGTCCTCGCCAAGGATTTCGTGACCGAGAAGGTGTTGATCGATGGGAAGGAATTTAGTTACAAGCAGTTGGAGGGGTCGTTCACGCAACCGAACGCTGGAATTGCGGCGCAAATGCTCGCGTGGGCTCGCTCGGCGGCGGTGAGCGATTCACCAGACGTCGTCGCGGCGGCGACGCCGCGAGACGCGAATCGAGATTTTCTCGAGCTCTATTGCGGCAACGGACATTTCACGATCGCGCTCGCGCCCTTGTTTCGCAAATGTTTGGCGACTGAAATATCGAAATCGTCCGTCGCCGCCGCGCACGTGAACATGGCCGCGAACGGAATCGACAACGTCGTCACCGCGAGACTATCGGCGGAGGAGCTGTGCGACGCCCTCGACGGCGGACGCGAGTACACGCGCCTGAAGGATATAGATCTCACGACGTACGATTTGAGCACCGTGCTCGTCGATCCGCCGCGCGCCGGCATGGGCGACGAAGTGAGCAAATTCTGCGCGCGCTTCGACAGGATCATTTACATCTCGTGCAATCCGGAAACTTTGGCGCGAGACTGTAAAATTCTCGGCGAGACGCACGAAATCAAACGATTCGCCGTCTTCGACCAGTTCCCTTACACCCCGCACTTAGAGTCGGGCGCGCTCTTGGTGAAGCGCGCGTGATGCGCGGCGAAACGTCCCGGCGGTGATCTCATTGTACAAATAAATATTCTACAACTAGTGATGATACGGTTCGCCGCGTAAAATCGTGTGCGCTCGATACAACGCCTCCGTCACCACCAACCTCGCCACTTGATGATTCAGCACCATCTTCGACAACCGCAGGCTCTCGTTCGCTCGATCGATCACGTCTTTCCCGTGTCCGAACGGCCCACCCAAAACGAACACCCCTCGCTCGTAGCCCTCGTCCCCGATCCTCGCCACCAATTCCGCCACCTCCTCGCTCGACGCGTCCCGCCCGCGCTCGTCCAGCAGCACGACGTAATCCCGCGCCGTGATCGCCCGCATCACCCGCTCGCCCTCGTGAACCTTCTGCAGCTCGGTATCCTTGACGTTCTTCGGGTTTTGTTTCACCGTCTTCTCCTCGAACGGCGCGTAGCGCGCGCACCGCCGCGCGTACTCGTCGACCGCGTCGTCGACTTTCGCGCCGCCGCCCTTGCCGACGACGACGACGACGAGCGGGACCGCGCGCGTGGACCGCGCGGTCGAGGACGCGGACGACGCCGCGCGCGCGGACGCGGCGATGCGTCGACCGCGTCGCGCGCACGCGCCGGACGCGCGCAGGAGCGCCGTCGTCGCCATGCGTCGCGCTCTGCGCGCGGCGTCGAGCGACACCGCGAGGTCGCCGCGCCGCGCGCGCGCCGACGCCGCCCCGGCGCGACCGCGGCGTCCGAGCTCGTTTTTTTTCGTCGATCCGCGCGCGACGCGACGCGACGCGATCGCGCCGTCGCGTCGATGCGCGTCGCGGTCGCGAGCGTCGTCTCGATCGTCGATTCGTTTCGCTTTCGCGATTCAAACGCCGTGCGATCGATCGCGACCGCGACCGCGACGCGCGACACACGACGACGACGACGACGGACCGACGCGCGACGACGACGGTGATGCGAGCGAAACGAACGCCGTCGCCGACGGCGCGCGACGGCGCGGACGTCGCGCCGACGGGGAATAAAAAACCGAAAAAGGCGACGACGACGACGACGGTCGAGCGGAGCGACGCGGCGCGACGGGACGCGCCGCGAGACGCGCGCGCGTTCACGGCGATCGCGTGGAACGTCGCGGGATTGCGCTCGTTTCACGAGAAATCGCTCGATCGGTTGCGAGGGGTGATCGCGGGAGAGGCGCCGGACGTGGTGATTTTGCAAGAGCACAAGCTGCAGGAGACGCACTGCGCGGCGTTTACGGAGCGGTTGAGGCGGGACTTTCCGATGTATAAGACGGTGCAGTTCGCGGTGAGCGTGGCGAAGAAGGGGTACAGTGGAGTGGTGGTGATGTGTAAGGCGGCGCGGAATGGGACGAGTGGGTCGACGCAGGGCACGTTGGACGCGATGTTCGGCGGCGGGGCGAAGGACGAGGAGGCGACGTACGACGGGCCAAAGTTGTTGGAGATTCGCGAAGGGTTGGGCGCGCGAGGATACACGGACGAGGGACGGACGATGACGCTGGAGTTTGAGGGGTTTTACCTCGTCACCGCGTACGTGCCGAACAGTGGACAAGATCTGAAGCGTTTGGATTATCGAATCGGCGAGTGGGAGCGCGACATGCGCGCGCATCTCAAAGAACTCGACGCGAAGAAACCGGTGGTGTACATGGGCGATTTGAACGTCGCGCATCTGGATTCTGATATTTGGAACGTCGGTGCGTCGCATATTAAGAAGAGCGCGGGGACGACGCCTCAAGAGCGCGAGGCTTTCGGGGTCATGCTCGAGGAGAACGACTTGCGCGACGCGTTTCGACATTTCCACGGCGACGCCGTCGGTTGGTTTTCTTATTGGAGCGTTCGCGCGGGGAATCGCCCGTTCAACAAAGGTCTTCGACTCGATTACACCTTGGCGTCGAAAAGAGTCTTCGACGGCGGCGCTGATGGCGTCGAAGTTGTGGACGCGTTCATTCTCGACAAGGTCCTTGGGTCTGACCACGCGCCAGTCGGCGTGACGCTCGCGCTCCGATGATTTCTCGCCGCGAGAAAAAATTGGGGGTTAGGCCGCTGCAATTAAAATACAAATTTGATGCTATGGGTCGCCGACGATCTTTTGCCGTTTCGCCGGCGTCGTCGACGTCGAACGTTTTTGCCGCGTTTTCTGCCATCGCAGCCGTTGTCGTTGGTAAGTCAAGTTCTCGATGACTTCGCTCGACAGTCCGTAATTGTCGTCTTCCGCGTCTTCCGCGACGTGTCGCGGCGCCGTTTCTAATCTCTTTTCTTTTTTCCTCCTGATCCTTGTTTCAGCGGCACGCTTGGCCGGGTCCAACATGCGTCCGTACAAATCTCTTCGGCCCTTCGCGGTATCTCTGATTTGCGCGCTGAACGCTTTGTATTCCTTACTCGCGGACTCTTTACTTTCAATGTAATCGAGGCGTGCCTCGACTTGACGATAACGAGCCTCGGTGGGCTTTCCCGGATAGAGCACAACCATGATAATGTAATGCACGCGCAACCATACGATTTCTTCTTTTGAAGGACGTCTAGTTTCTCCAACCTTCAACGGTGCTTTTTCATCCTTCTTTTTGAAAAGGGTATCCGGCCACCATTGTCGTTCGTCGTCGAAAACGTGCTGAATCGTCGCCTCATCAACCGGGTTGCATGCAAACATCTCAGCCGCCTTGTCCACTTCCAAATCGTCGTCTTCTATACCCGTGAGTTCGCTGCGAATATCGCTGATGTCAGTATGCGTGATACCCAAGCCTTTGATACCAGTCAACATCGTCGCCAGCATGACCCAGGCGCGTTTATTCGTTGGTTGTACCTCGACGCACGTCGCGATCGACTCGAGCATAATTCGTCTCATCTGCTCAACGTTTGCTTTTTCTTTTTCTCCAGCTAGTAGCTTCCACAGCATCATCAACGATGTGTTCGACGTCGGATCGATTCGCAGCACAGCCTTGCACGCGTTGGTTACTTCTAGTCGAAAGGCGTCCGAGTCCAAAGTTGAGCCTTTCGGATGTCGCGTCTGCATGGCGTTCATCAAGAGTTCCGCGTACGCTGCGTTTACGTCCGCATCGTTGGGGTTCTTCATCAAGCACTTTGTCAGTACTTCTCTCGTTCTCAGAAAGCTGCCTTGAAAAGCTTCAACCTGCGCCAACGCCACCGCGCACGCGGCATCGCCTTCATCTAAACGAATCGCCTCTTGCAACGCCGCCTTGGCCTCACCGCCTAATTTCACCGCCTCGACGTCATCCACGGGTTTGTGATGTTTACTCCCCGGCCGCCACACGAGTGGTAGCACCCTATCTCCATCGTCCGATAACCCTGAAAACCTAATCGCGCGCATCCTTCGCACCCAACGTAAATGCCGCAGCAGCGCCGTCGTCTTCGCCAACGGGAATTTCGTATCGTCTCGCACGGGATTTTTCGGCGATTTTTTCCGTCGCTCTCGGAGCACGGCAATCGCGCCTTCGATATCATCATCGTCAACTAAAAGTCTCGCCGCGCGTTCCATCGTATCCGCGTCGCTCCGCGCGCTTCCCACCGCGCTCAGCGTCTTGACGCGCTCCCGCACGCGCGCTTCGTCCATCCTCGTCGACGCCGCGACGCGATACTCGCTCGATCCCGCCATCGCTTCCTCGCTGATCAGCGTCTCCAGCGCGCAGTACAGCACCTCACGATCGATCCAAGACCGCTTATCCGAAACGCCAGCCGCTCCTCGCGCTCGGTCTCGCGTCTCCGCCTCGCGCGCGCCGGCGCCGCTCAGCGTCCCCATCGTCGCCCTGAGCATCGTCACCGCGCACAGCGCCGCCCGCGCGCGGTCGCCTCTTCCGCACGCATCGCGAAGCAACGCAATGAGGCTTCGCGCGACGTTCGACGCGCTTCCGCACCGCGACACGAGCGTCGACGCGCATAACTCGGTGGATTCCTGACGAACCGCGCGCAGGCGCCGACGCAAATCGCTGCGAGCGTCGTCGAAGCTCGCGAACGCGCGCACGGCGACAGGAAACGTGCGCTCGTGTTCGTGGTGTCGAGCGAACATGGTCGAGAGGTCAGGGCGGTGGGCGAACGCGCATCGCGCGCGAGTGGCGGTTTGAGGCGACGCGCGCGCAGTCTAACAGTCTAAAATGAAATT
>Ga0209666_1000203_pt1 | contig 47251 bp, 44 predicted proteins | sample SaaInlV_125m_DNA_FD_184679 | JGI IMG/M metagenome (GOLD analysis project Ga0209666, IMG submission 184679) | Marine microbial communities from expanding oxygen minimum zones in the Saanich Inlet - Saanich Inlet SI037_S3LV_10m_DNA (SPAdes)... | ecosystem: Environmental > Aquatic > Marine >...
TGAAAATTTAGATTCGTTGAAATGAAAATGCAATGGTTCATCGCAATGATCATCATGTTGATGGCGCACTTCTTTTAGAGCGCGATATAACAAATAAAGTCCAAGACAAATAATAAAAGATGGTCCAATAGTAGTTAGAATAGGAAAAGACTCATTTCCTGCTTTCAGTAAAAATGCTAACATAGAAAATAGAAGAAAATGAACAAAAATCAGTCCAGATATTAATTGTGCTGCACCAGAAAAACGCATTGATCCGCCTGACATATAAGCTATAATTAAAGTTTTTCCATGCCCTGGCTCTAGCGCATGAAACATACCTAATATAAAAATAACTGAAAAAGTAAAATTATTACTTAATGCTGTTTCTAAGATTATAATCCACTCATGCATATTTATTTCTTCCTTTTTTGCCTTGGGACTGGATCATAACCGGTCTTTGACCAAGGATGACATCTTAATATTCTTTTTAATGCTAGCATACTTCCCTTAAAAGATCCCCACTCCTTAATTACATCAATTGCATATTGTGAACAAGTGGGTTGATACCTGCAGTTTGATCCTAATAATGGTGATAAAAAAGTTTGATACCCCTTAATGAGTGCTACAAAAAATAAAGAGGGAATATTTTGCATACAATTACTTCTTGTTAAAATCCTTGTAGAGCATACTAGTTTGGATGTCTTTATTATTTTGGTATTTACCGCTTTCATATGGCGTATAATCACCTTCTACTGAGTGATAAAAAATTTGACATATTTCTATAGAAGGATAAATCTTTATTGGTTGAACGCAAAAAATTTCTAACGTCCAATATCCCTTGAATCCAACATCTCCAAAGCCAGCAGTAATATGTACAAACAATCCCAGTCTTCCTACTGAAGATCTTCCTTCAAGCATGGGTACAAGATTCTGGGTTTCTGTATACTCCATAGTTCTTCCAAGATATAATTTTTTACTTTCTAACACTAAACCTTCTTCTGGAATAACAATCTTTGTTGCAGGATTATCTTCTTTCATATCTAAGACAGGCTTATCGTACACTAAAAGTTCATTGTGTAGTCTTAAATTATAGCTATTCGGATTAACTTGATTTTCGTTGAAAGGATCAATTAAGATATCCTTATCTTTTCTTTCAATAATTTCTTTTCCTGATAAAATCATAATACTAGCTCTAGGTTATATATTTTTTTTTAGGTTACAAAGTAATTTTTGTATCTTATGGTATGGATTTTATACTATGGTGGCAAACATTGCCTTCAAAAATGGACCCTACTTTAATTACAATTGGGCCTCTATCAATTTATTGGTATTCCACAATGTATCTTGTTGCATTTGGTGTGGTATACCTACTATGCAGTAGAAAAATTAAAGATAAAACTTTTACTAAAATTACTTTATTACAATTAGAGGATCTTTTATCATACATATTAATTGGGCTACTTATTGGTGGACGACTAGGATACGTTCTTTTCTATAATCTAGACTATTATCTTTCTAATCCATTAGAAATCTTACTGCCATTCTCTTTTCAAAATGGAGTATGGAAATTTACTGGTATTGCTGGAATGTCATATCATGGAGGGCTAATTGGAGTTATATATGCTATATGGCTTTACGGTAAAAAAGTAAATTTACATTTGTTTACTTTGGCAGACTTTTTAACCGCAGCCATACCATTGGGTTATTTTTTTGGAAGAATAGGAAACTTTATTAATGGTGAGTTGTATGGTCGCACTACTGAGTCCGCCATTGGAATGTATTTTACAAATGCTGGAGATTACCAACTAAGACATCCTTCTCAGTTATATGAAGCATTTTTTGAGGGTATCGTTTTATTTATGATTATTAATTATTGTAATAGGCATAATCAATTAGGCTTTAATAGCGGCTTATATGTTTTTGGGTATGGATTTTTTAGATTCTTTATTGAGTTTTTCCGTGAACCAGATGCTCATTTAGGGTTTGTATTATTTACTCTAAGTATGGGGCAATTACTGTGCATTGCAATGATGGCAGGAGGAATATATATATGGTACATGGGAAATAAGAAAACTATTACAGTTCAAACTTAAATGCCGGCTCATCAATCGTCATTGTAGCTGATTGAACATTTTTTTTCCCGTAGACATTCATAATATTTTGCTGCTTCTCATACATATCCATAAAAATTGTATTAAATACAGCAACATTAGAAGGAGATTTAAATTTTTCAATCTCTAGAAAAAATAAGGTAAAATCTCCATCTACTTTTTTACCAATGTATTTCCAAAAATGATCTTGAATAATAAAATTTTCGGAAAGATAGTCAATCAAAAAATCATCAATAGCATTATCTTCTCTATCTGAACCAAGATTTGCCAAATTAAAATCAGCAGCTTTTAATAAAGCCTCGACGTCATGAGAAAATGTCTGGATAGTCACTTCTAAATTCTTTTGATTGTCACTCAAGCGCACCTCAGTTGTCGTCAAAAAGAATTGATGACTAAACACTATTGTGTTTAGTAAAATTATTTGAATAAATAATTTATACATCTTTCAAGTTGTAGTTATACTACTTGCCTTCTTGCTGCTTTGCTCTTTGCATTGGATTTGATCCACCATACCAAGATGTACTATCATATTTATACATATCAAATAATGTTGGTTCATTTTTAGGTGGCCAATGATTATTGTCTCTAAAAGTATCTGCAGTTTCTCTAAATGGGTCTAGCATAAAGCTCACTACTTTCTTTTCAGTCTTAAATACTTTAGATACCTCTGGCCTATTAAATCTCCAAATTTCAACTGGCACTCTTACAACATCCGTAGAGCCATCTTCAAAAGTCATTTCAATAATCAATGGCATTACTAATCCGCCAATATTTTTGAATTTGATTTTATAAAAGTGGTCTTCGCGCTGAGCTAGTTTTCTTTCATTATCGGATAACTCATCCATCAACTCTTCATATTTGCTCTTCCCGCTCATTTTTTCCATGATCTTTGCTTTCATTTCATCTGAAAGGTCAGCATCATTGAGCATTGTTTCATATTTTCTACGATCACTAGCGTCTGTAATATCAGCAAACTCGTCATATGAGTCATAGAAGTCTCTTGTCTTTGGATCTCTGTCTGTAACTGTTCGTTTAATGTCTTTCTCGTCTAACATAGCAGCATAGTATTTTTTATCTTCTTTATCTTTCTTCTCAGCTGCTCTTTTCTGTGTAGGGTCAAGCTCTAATTGGAACCACTCGACTTCTTCAATAGATAAATCTACATGGTCATTAGTGAAAAACCATCCTCTCCAAAACCAATCTAAATCAACTCCAGATGCATTTTCCATTATTCTGAAAAAGTCAGATGGTGTTGGGTGTTTAAACATCCATGTTCTGGAATATTCTTTAAATGCAAAATCAAATAATTCTCTTCCCATAATAGTATCTCTTAGAATATTTAGCGCAACGGTAGGTTTCCCATACGCATTAGCACCAAATTGATAGATCGACTCAGAGTTTGTCATAATTGGCATAATATTTGATTTATCTCCTCGCATATACCTAACAATGTAGTCTTGATTATTTCTTGGGTGAAACAGCTCAGAATCCCAAGCTCTACCAGCTAAATCATCCATGAATGAGTTTAATCCTTCATCCATCCAAGTCCATTGTCTTTCATCTGAATTAACAATCATTGGGAACCAAAAGTGTCCTACTTCATGTATAATAACTCCAATTAATCCTCTTTTAGTTCTTTCAGAATATGTACCATCTTCTTCTGGGCGATATCCATTAAATGTAACCATTGGATATTCCATTCCCATACGATCTATATGTGCTGAAATAGCCACAGGGTATGGATAATCAAATGTGTATTTGGAATAAAAGTCAACTGTGTGTGCTACAGCTTTTGTTGAATACTGGCCCCATAAAGGATTTGCTTCATTTGGATAATAAGACATAGCCATCACCGTCTTATCGCCTACTTTAACGCCCATTGCATCCCAAATATATCTTCTAGAAGCAGCGAACGCATAATCTCTTACATTATCTGCTTTAAAATGCCATGTTTTTTGTCTCATTGTTTTTGTTTCTAGATTTTCTAAGGCTTCATCTACGGTTACAATTAATACTGGCTCTTTTGATTTCTCTGCTTTTTTAAGCCTTTTTATCTGCTCCTCTGAAAGTACTGCTTCAGGATTCTGTAACGATCCAGTTGCTCCAACAACAAAATCTTCAGGAACTGTAATTTTTACATCGTAATCTCCGAAAATTAATGTGAATTCTCCTCGGCCTAAAAATTGCTTATTTTGCCAGCCGTATACATCATTGTACATACACATTCTTGGAAAGAATTGCGCAATAGTATAAATATAGTTATCGTCTTCCTCAAAGTGTTCGTATCCCGATCTTCCCCCATCTCTAATATGGTCATTAATATTGTACCACCATTTAATTGTAAATGTATAGGTTTCTCCGGCCTGAATTGGCTCTGGAACGTCGATACGCATCATTGTTTTATTAATGGTATATGGGACATTTTTATTTTTTTCATCTTTAACATATTGAATTTTGAACCCGCCATCAAAATCTCTATAAAAGTTTTCTAGTGTTCTAGATGATACTGAGCTTCCTATAACCATTTTCTCATTACCGCGCTGTGCAGATAAATCGCCACTAGACTGTATTTTGTAGGAGTCTGAATCTAAAGCTCTAACATTTTGTGTTAACTCCATCCAGAGATAGTTTAGTGCGTCAGGTGAATTGTTATAAAAGGTTACGGTTTCTTCACCATATAGTCTTTGCTTGCTGTCATCAATTCTAAGATCCATATCATAATCAGCCCTCACTTGCCAATATTCGTGACCTGGATATCCAGCAGCTGTACGATAAGTATTTGGTGTAGTTATGTCTTCATTTAATTGCTTAAAGCGATCTAAATTAATTTGATATGAATTAAAATGTTTACTCTCTTCTAGTTCAACTGCATTTTGAGCAATTGTAAAAGACATTAAAAAAATTGTTATAATAGTTTTCTTAAACATATTGATTTCTCCTAAGATTTAGTTGCTTAAACAATGTAACTATCAAATAATGATGTTGTAAATAAAAAAAAGATGTTATCTTTAGAACACTAAGGAGAGAATTATGGTAAAAAAAATACTTTTTATACAGAATAGAAAAGATGTAAAACGTTCTAACTTCTTTGATCACTGGGAAAATATTCATGCCCCTCACATGGTAAAAGTTTTAAAACCTCAAAAATATGTACTGACATTTTTTGAAGAAGACCTAGAAAACGGATGTTGTGGAATGGCTGAATTATGGTTTCATTCAGAAGAAGAATATAAGATAGCCATGGAAAGAAGAAATACTGAATTTGGTAAATCTGATAATTGGCATGACGTAGCAAAAGCATGGCCAGACCCTGATCGCTATGAATACACAGGAAAAGAAATTAAAATTATTGATAATACTTAGTATTGCATGAACCGATATATTTTATTTTTTCTCATTCCATTTTTCTTTAGCTGTACAAAACAGTCTTTTCAAGTGGGAGATATATTCTTTCAAGATTTAGATTGTGGACCACCATGTCAGGCTATAGAAGCTGTCACTCCTGGTTACCAAGGTGCGCAGCTTTCTCATTGTGCTATCATTACTTCTCTTGGAACATCCAATCATGATACAATCCTGACTGAAGCAATCGGCGAGACTGTCACCCAAACAACATTGCATGATTTTTTAAATCGCAGTAATAAAGTATTTGTTGGTCGCTTAAAAGATGAATATCAATATATGATTCCCGATGCGATTACATATATTCAAACTGATTTAAATGGGAAGCCTTATGATTATATCTTTGATATCACTGATGATACATATTATTGTTCTGAAATTATTTATGAAGGGCTCAAAAAGGCAGACAACACACAGGAGCTGTTCTCTTTAAAGCCTATGACATTTAATGAACCTGGTACTGATATGCCTTTTGTTCATTGGGTAGACTATTATGAAGATTTGGGACACCCTATACCTGAAGGCGCACTAGGATTAAATCCTGGAGGAATGTCGCAATCTGATGCAATTGAGATTATTCATGTTTATGAAAAACCAACAGGAATGTATTAAAGAGTTTGATATGTTTCACGATATAGACATTGTTCACACGCTTCTTTATTAAGAGTTGGGGCAGTATCGTTCTGTAGACAATTAAACATGCCTTCTACTGTATTATCGATCCAATCAGTATCTAATTGAAATTCTACTAGCGTTCTTCTGAATTTCATTAATTTACCTAAGTGTGGTTGATTTGTATCTCCATTATAATACATCAGATAACCAATCTTTGAAACATTGAAGCCATTCTTTTGTAATAACCAGCTGTAGATTTCTAACTGTCTTTTATAAGCTTCACCACGACCCCATACATCATCACGAGAATTAATAGTAGCACGCTTAGCTGTTGCTTTAAAATCAATAACAACTAACTCTTCTTTTTCATTTACCATGATATCATCCACTCCACCATATATTAATAAGTTGAAATCAGGGTGAACATATTGGATGCCTTTAAATGAGTTTTGCCATTGTTCAATGTCAGGATGATTAAAAGGTTTAATATTCAAATCATATTCTTTAAATAGTCCATGAGGTCTATCTTCTTTTCGACAATAATCCATTTCTTTCTTTAATAGGGTATCTACTGCAGAATTAATCGCCCAACCAGGACCAGATGGTTCCCTGAAACCTAAACGTACCTCTAAATAAAAACATCGTTCACATTTACAGAATAGTTCAATTTTAGTTCGACTTAACTTAAAGGCTGCCGGACTCTTTGGATCATATCTCCATTTATCTCCGACGATAGGATTATATTTAGCCATATTTTAATCTACATCAATAGGATCAAAATCACCAGACCATGCCAAACATTTTTGATTATCTTTGGCTATCTTAGATATCACCTTTACATCATCCCTAGAAATAGTAAAGTGATCTAATTCTAAATTTTCTTTTAGGCGATTTAAATGTACAGATTTAGGCAATACTGGATACCCAAGCTGTATGGCCCATTTTAAAAATAATTGTGGAACGGTTACTCCATATTGATCAGCAATATTTTGACATGGAATCGCACCGCTTTTCATATCTTCAGGCTTTCCATTCCATTGCGAACCTTCTCTCCAATTTGGAATTGGAGCTAATGTTGAATATGCGATTGGTAGTATCTCATGCTTGTCCATATATTGAGCTAATTCTGTTCGCACAACATGCCAAGGATGTATTTCAATTTGATTTGTTGAAGGCATTTCAAGCCCTGCTGTTTCAATCTCTTGAATATGTTTTACGTTATAATTTGATACTCCAATATTCTTTACTTTGCCTTGTTTCTTTAATTCTATCATCGCTTCCCATTGTTCTAATCTATTTTCTTTAGCAAACGGATTGTGAATTAAGTATAAATCAATTTCATCTAGTTGGAGTAATTTAAGACTATCGTTGCAGGCACTGATAGCACCTTTAAAATTTTGAAATGGCTCTTCTTGGCCAAACATCCCTGGCCACATTTTTGTAGTAATAAAAATTTTATCTCTTGGAGTTGATGATGCCGCTAGCGCTTTACCAATACCTTCCTCGTTACGGTAGACTTGAGCAGTATCAATATGTTGATATCCTAGATCTAAAGCACTCGTAGAAATTTGTTCTACTTCATCATTTGGAATGAGCCAAGTACCAAGTCCAATCATCGGTATGCCAATCTTATTCATAGCAACATTATACGATGATTTTTGTGATATATCCCATCTTTTTTGTAGCTCTGTGTTTCCTTTAACATGCTTTGGTTCATATGGACACATCCTACATCCGCGACCACAGCATACTTTTTCATCGATTAAAAATTGAGATGTTAACATAAAGTAATAATAGAGCTTATACTAAAATAATAAAAGCGTTAAGATTTGTATTTGTTTGTGACTGAAATTTCTTCCACTTTTCCTTGAAAAATTCCATTATAAATGGTATCAGCCATCCATTCTTTTTCCATATCAATTTCATTGAATGAAATATTTTTCCACCAATACTTATTTTCTGGATCCCATCGATATCGCCTTAATCGTAATAGATCTTTTGTATGAAAAGGGCTTCCAATTGCTGCAATTTTATAAATTGGCATAGCTGCATTAACTAATAGTTCTAAAACTGCATTATCTGTACTGTCAACATTGTGAGTCACTAAGTGAATTAATGCATCTACATCATACATAGCTCGATGTGATTCATAATAAAATCCATGCCATATACATAGTATTTCTTGCCCGCCAGCATTAAATCCTCTTTGCGCCCAATTAATATCATTAAAAGAACATGCCCATACTTTTTCTTTTGATAATGGTAAGTGACGATCCATAACTCCTCGATCAAAGAAAGCATTATGAGCTACAATAATATCTGATTGATTTAAAACGCGAGATACAGCCTCCCAATCAATAGAATGACCTGCTACGACATCGTTAGTAAGACCAGTAATTCTTGTTATTAATGGGTCAAGCGCTTGTTCAGGATCATTAAAGGATTCATACTCATCTACTATACCTAGTAGTTCTCCAGTATTTTTATCAATTGCTGTTACTTTTCCTGCAAATTCTATAATCTTGCAATCTTTTTGAAGGCCAGTAGTTTCAAGATCTAAAAAACAAACCATTACAGCATTATCATTATGATAATCTTTTGGAAGATTAATAAAATTGTCTCCTTCAAATTTATAGAGCTCAATCTTTTTATCATTGTTGATAATTTTATTTAGAAATGTCATAATTCAATTTACAAAAAAGAAAGTCTCTTCAAAAGAAGAGACTTTTTATTGTCGGGATAGCAGGATTTGAACCTGCGACCCCCTCGTCCCAAACGAGGTGCGCTAACCGGACTACGCTATATCCCGAAATTTATTCGGGTGACTGATGGGACTCGAACCCACGACAGCCGGAATCACAATCCGGGGCTCTAACCAACTGAGCTACAGTCACCATTGGCTTAAACTAAATAAGCCTGCAAACTTATTATAGTTTACGTTTTTACACAAGTAGAGTTAAATTTTTACAAATAATTAAAAATGAGTACATTAAACAAATATTTAATCAAACAGTCCTTTATTCCATTTATGCTTTCTGTGGGTGTAATTACTACTGTATTGTTTCTCCAATTTCTGATTAGAGCAATTGATCGTTTTCTAGGAAAAGGATTAGATATATTTACTATCCTGGAGTATCTCTATTTGAATCTAGCATGGATTATAGCACTGTCTGTACCAATGTCTCTATTAATCTCCAGTGTAATGACATACGGAAGAATGTCGCAAGATAATGAGATTACAGCATTGAAATCTGCAGGTGTCAATCTTTTTAGTATTATTAAACCGGCGTTATGGTTTGGAAGTATTGTGGGATTTTTATTATGCTTATTTAATAATTTTATTCTTCCTGATATGAATTATAATGCTCGATTATTAGCGAGAGATATTTATCAAAAAAAACCTGAGCTAACTATTGAACCTGGATATTTTGTAGATATGATTCCTCAATATACTATGATTGTCAAAGAGCTGGATGGAAAAGAATTTAAAGATGTAAAAATATTTAGTAAAAATACAACATCAGAACAAACTACAATCTATGCTGAAAGAGGGTCATTGGAGTCATCCGGTGGAATTATTACAGTGAATTTACAAAATGGTGAGATTCATGAAATTGATCTAGAAAACTATGATCATTATCGTAAAATAAAATTTGGAACTCATCAGATTATCATTTCAATTGATGATTTACTTTTAAATAGAACTAGCGAAGCTAATCGTACTGACCGAGAAATGAAAGTCCCTGCAATGATTGAAAAAATTCAACAAAATAAGATTTCAATAGAACAGATTAAAAAAAGAATCACAACGGTTAAACAAGATATTGGTATCAATTCAGATAATGATATGACTCTTGGAACCATCATAGACGAAATTGAAAATCTTAAAAATAATGATATTCCAAAAAAAGAAGAATCAAGAGACTATAATAAAGATATACCCATAGATGAATATGAACAAAAAGAGAAAATAAGATCATTAAATAATAATGCGAGACAATTTCAGAACGAATTTACTCTTATTGAAAACTATGAAAAAAACAATAATAAGTATCTGGTTGAAATCCATAAAAAATTTACTCTAGCCGTAGCATGCATATTATTTACTCTTGTTGGAGCTCCGCTAGGCATATTAGTTAGAAAAGGGGGCATTACAATTGCATCTGCATTGAGTATTGCATTTTTTCTAATATATTATATTCTACTTATATGGGGAGAACAATTAGCTGATAGAGCTTTATTAGATCCTGCTATTGGTTCATGGATGCCTAATATTGTATTGTTTATAGTTGGATTAATTATTTTGTTTTTATCAGATAAGAAAAATTAATTAGCTGTAGGTTGATTACTCTTCAAGAATACTTCTAGTTCAGTTTTCTTTGTTCTGGATGTAGGTAACTTCTTTGTATCAGAATCAATCTCTACTTCGACCACTCCATTTGGCATTTCAAATTTATCTTTTGGTATATTTAATTCTTGATGTGCTTTTTTCATAAATAATGCCCAGGCTGGAAGCGCAGCAACACCCCCATATTGACCATCGCCTAGACTAGTTGAATATTCATCAATACCATACCAGACACCAGCAGTAATATGTGGAGTAAATCCAACAAACCATGCATCACTTAGATTTTGAGTTGTTCCTGTTTTTCCACCAGCTGGATGTCTAAATTTATACTTCCATCTCAAACTACCGCCCGTACCTTTATCAACAACTGTTTGTAGTAAGTTAGTGACCATGAATGCTGTTTCAGGACTTAAAACTTCTTTTTGAGTATTACTGAACTCTTTAATAATTTGTCCATATTTATCTTCAATCCTTGTTATAGCTATTGGTGAAGAGTATATACCTTTATTGGCAAAAGTTGCATATGAAGCTACTATTTCAATGGGCTTTACTTCTGAAGTTCCAAGCGCTATAGAATCAACCGCCCTGATAGGAGTAGTGATTTGCATTCGTTGTGCAATATCTCTTACTTGTCTTGGAGGAACAAGCTCTTGAACCATTCGTACAGATATTAAGTTCAATGATCTACGAAGTCCCTCTCTTAGCGTTGTAAGTCCTCCAGTACTGTTGTCATAATTCCTTGGGGTCCATTTTTCTCGCTCTCCCTTAGCATTATTTCTGTATAATGCTACGGGCTGATTTAACAATTGAGTTGTTACGGGGTAATTATTATCAATAGCAGCTGTATAAATATATGGCTTGAAAATAGATCCTGGCTGTCTTAAAGCTTGTGTAGATCTGTTGAATTGATCCATATAGTCTGATCTTCCACCAATCATAGCTAGAATTTCTCCAGTTTTTGTATCTAACGCAATGAAAGCACATTGCACTAATAAATCTTTTCTAAGCTCCTCATATAATTCTAATTGACCATTTAACATCATTTTTACTGAATCGGCGGGAAAAATAGATAGATAGCCTAATTTTGAAAATCTTTCTTCGTCTTTGAATAACTGATTATTGAATTCATCTTGATTATTCTTAAGAGTAGTCATTACCGCATCTTCAGCAATTTTTTGAAGCCTATAGTCTAAAGTTGTATGGATTTTTAATCCATCTTGATAAATATTAATTCCAAGTTCATCATCTTGTTTTTCTAAGATTCTTCTAACATGTTCAGCAAAATAAGGTGCTTTTCCTCTTGGAATTTCATATGAAATATTATCAGGAATAATACTGTTATTCTCTATATACTCTTGATGGCCAATATAGTCTTGATTGTACATTACCTTTAAAACAATAGATCTTCTCTCTATAGCTTTATTTAAATTTCTTAAGGGTGAATAATTAGCAGGAGATGGCAATAGACCTATTAGCATAGCAGATTCGCCAATAGTTAACTCTGATGCTTTTTTATTAAAGTATCTTTTTGCAGCTGATTCAGCACCATAGGTGCCATGCCCAAAGTGCACTGTATTTAAATACATTTCTAAAATCTCTTCTTTTGTATATGTTCTTTCAATTTGGACGGCAGTAATCATCTCTTTTAATTTTCTTGTGATGCTATCTTTGAATCCAACTTCCTTATAAAGATTTCTGGCTAACTGTTGAGAGAGGGTGCTGAAACCCTGTCTAAAACTCATTGAAGAAGCATTAACTATAACGGCGCGGACAATACTTTGCATATCTACGCCCCAATGTTTATAAAATCTCTTATCTTCTGAAGCAATTACTGCATGCTTTAGATGTTCTGGCATATCTTCTATATCAATAAATACTCTTTTCTGGATATAGAACTCACCAATGACTTCCCCATTTCTATCATATAAGGTTGATAGCATTGCAGGATCAAATGTTTCTAAGCGCTCTAAAGAAGGTAAATCTCTGGACAAGTAAACGAGATAAAAAATTACTAGGATAGACAGGTAAGCAATTATTCTAACAGATGTTAGAAAGGATTTAATCATATTTTTTTGGAGAAACCATTAGTTCTGGTTTAACTATCTCGTCAAACTCTTGTTCCGAAAGGTATTTTAATTTCTTTGCACTTTCTTTAAGTGAAATGTTTTCTTTCAAAGCTTTTTTGGCAATCTCTGCAGATTTTTCATATCCAATTACTGGATTTAAGGCGGTTACAAGCATTAATGATTTATCTAAATTTTCTTTAATTTTTTCCTTATTAGCCTTTAATCCATCTAAGGCATTTAGTGTAAATGATTCAGAGACTTCAGATAGTAGGGTGATAGATTCGTGGATAGAAGATGCAATAATAGGCCTATATGTATTCAGTTCAAAGTTTCCATTAGTTCCAGCATAATTTATTGTTAAGTCATTTCCTAAGATTTGTGCATATACCATATTAACTGCTTCGCATTGTGTAGGATTAACTTTTCCTGGCATAATAGAGCTTCCAGGCTCATTAGATGGAAGCTTTAACTCTCCAATTCCTGCCATAGGTCCACTAGCTAACCATCTTATATCATTAGCAATTTTGTTAAGAGATCCTGCACATATTTTAAGTTGAGATGATAGGTTAGATAATGGATTTTGTGAAGAAAGGAGCTCAAATTTATTAGTACATACACTAAACTCAATATCGGTTTCTTCTGTAATAAAACTACAAACTAATGTATCAAACCCTTCTAAGGTATTAATTCCTGTTCCTACAGCAGTTCCTCCGATTGGAAGCTCTGCACACTCTTTTACTGCAAGCTTAATTCTTTTAATATCATTACTGATCATTGAAGCATAACCGGAAAATTCTTGTCCTAATTTAATAGGAGTAGCATCTTGCAAATGAGTTCTACCTACTTTTATAATTTTGTCGAATTCTCTGCTCTTCTTTTGTAATGATTTTTCTAAAAGACTCAATACAGGTAACAAGTTGTCTTCTACGCTAAGAACGCATCCAACTAAAATAGCAGTTGGGAATGTATCATTGGTAGATTGGGACATATTTACATGATCATTAGGATGAACAAACTTATACTCACCTAAATTTCCTCCTAATATTTCATTAGCTCTGTTAGCTATCACCTCATTAACATTCATATTAGTTTGTGTTCCGCTCCCTGTTTGAAAAACAGGTACAGGAAATTGATCTAGAAATTTTTCTGGATGATCTGTTATATCGTCACACGCTTTCATTATAGCATCAGATAATTTTTTTGGTAATCTTTTCTGCGCATGATTAGTCATAGCTGCAGCTTTTTTAATAATTATATATGGTAAAATTAAGCTGAATTCCATTGGCCAACCAATTTCAAAATTTTCGACTGCCCTTTGGGTTTGTGCTCCGTAATAGGCATTATGAGGAACTTTGACTTCTCCCAAACTGTCTTTTTCAGTTCTAAATTTTGTCATTTTACCTCCCAAGTATCTCCAGCGTTTAATAATTCGTGTAAGCCTTTTGCTTTCTTACTATCTTTTTGAGCTTCTTTCATTTGGGCCTCCATAAGCTCATCATAGCTTGGTCTTTCTTTGCAATACAGTACACCAACTGGCTCTGGGAATTCTTCGCTTGATGTAAAGTTAGCTAGCATATCACCTATAAATCTATCTTTTTCATTATGAACCACGATATCATCTATAGAGTAATCTTTTCCAATTTGTACTACTTTAGGAGAGGTACCATCTAGATAAATACCCTTATTTTTGTCTGCGCCAAAGATCATTGGCTCTCCATCTTCTAATCGAAGCAATTGTTCTTCTTTAGTATCTCTATCAGTTAAATGAGAAAAAGCACCATCATTAAATATATTACAATTCTGATAAATCTCGATAAAGGAGGTTCCCTTGTGAGAGTTTGCTCTTTTGATCATAGCTTGTAAATGCTTTAGTTCTTTATCAATTGTTTTAGCTACAAAAGAAGCCTCTGCACCAAGAGCTAACTTTGTTGGTTTAAAGGGATAATCTATCGAACCCATTGGAGTAGAATATGTTACCTTCCCTTGTTCCGAAGTTGGAGAATATTGACCTTTAGTTAGTCCGTAAATTCTATTATTAAATAGCATAACATTTATATCTACATTTCTTCTCAATAAATGAATCATATGATTTCCACCAATAGAAAATCCATCACCATCTCCTGTAACTAGCCATACAGACAATTCTGGATTAGCCATTTTTAATCCACTTGCAATTGTTGGAGCTCTTCCGTGAATTGTATGAAAACCAAATGTATTCATATAATAAGGGAATCTACTTGAGCATCCAATTCCTGATATAAAAACGGTGTCCTCTTTCTTTTCTGTAATTTCAGGAAATGTTTTTTGTGTTTGTGCTAATATAGCATAGTCCCCACAACCTGGACACCAACGAATTGCTTGATCTGATTGAAAATCAGCTTTTTTTAATAATGGCTTATCACTCATTGATAATTTCCTTTGCTTTTGCAACTATTGTAGAGGCACCTAGTGGTTTACCTTGAACTTCATTCAGTCCAATGGCGTCTACTAAAAACTCCGCACGTATCATCTGACGAAATTGTCCAGTATTAATCTCTGGCATTAATATTTTTTTATAATTTGATAGAATATCTTTTAAATCTTTGGGGAGTGGACTGATCCATCTAATTGAAACATGTGCTACTTTCAAACCTTCCTCTAAAAGAGATTCTGTTGCTGCCTTACAGGCTCCATGTGTACTACCCCAACTCAAGATCAGTAGAGCGCCTTTTTTCTCTCCAAAAATTTCTGTAGGTGGTAATTCATTAGCAATATTTGCTACTTTCTGGGCTCTAATCTGAACCATCTTTTCATGATTATCTGAGTCATAATTTACATTACCTGTCACATCTTGTTTTTCAATACCACCAATACGATGCTCTAATCCTTTGGTTCCTGGAATTGCCCAACCTCTAGCTAGTGTTTCTTTATTACGCTTGTACGGTAAATATTGTTCATCTGTTAAATTTTCTTTAACAAAGCCAGCGTCAAAATCGTTCATTTCGTCTGGGTTTGGAATAATCCAAGGCTCTGAACCGTTAACAAGATAACCATCTGAAAGCATCATAACTGGAGTCATATATTTTACTGCCATTCTACACGCTTCATATGCTGCATAATAACAATCTCCTGGTGTAGCTGCTGCAATTACAGGCATTGGTGCTTCACCATTTCTACCATATACTGCTTGAAATAAATCTGATTGTTCAGTTTTTGTAGGTAACCCTGTACTTGGACCACCTCTTTGAACATTAATAACAACAAGGGGAAGCTCAGTAATGACGGCTAAACCCAAAAACTCTCCCTTTAGTGCAATTCCTGGACCCGAAGATGCAGTTACACCTAAAGATCCTCCATAAGATGCACCAAGAGCTGCTCCTATTCCTGCAATCTCATCTTCAGCCTGATAAGTCTTAACGCCAAATCTCTTCCAATTAGACAACGTATGCAATATGTTACTTGCAGGAGTAATAGGATAGCCTGCAAAAGTAAGACTTAACTTACTTTTCTCAACGGCAGTTAATAAGCCAAGACAAGTAGCTAGCGTCCCATTGATATTTCTATATTTTCCTGGAGCTAATTTTGCTTTTTTAACTACATATCTTGTAGTAAATATTTCAGCAGTATCTCCATAATTATAGCCTGTATTTAATGCTCTTACATTAGCTTCTACAACGTCAGGTTTAGATTTAAATTTTTTATTAAGCCAATCAATTGTAGGCTCTAAAGGTCTGTCGTACATCCAAAATAAAACACCTAAAGCACATAAATTTTTCGTTCTATCAATTAACTTGGGTGATAAATCAATTCCCTCACAGGCAAGCTCAACCATTTTACTCATCTCTATGAAGTGAGTAGAATAATAATCTTCTAATGAACCATCTTCTGTAGGATCACTATCATATCCAGCTAATTTTAAATTTTTATTTGTAAATGCATTCTTATTAATAATCAAAGCTCCGCCTGGTGTAAGATCTTTAAGATGTACTTTCAGAGCTGCTGGATTCATTGCAACTAATACATCAGGCTTTTCGCCTGGGGTATGAATCTCTTGAGAGCTAAAATGAATTTGAAATGAACTCACTCCAGCTAAAGAACCAGCAGGTGCACGAATTTCAGCAGGAAAGTCTGGTAATGTACTTAGATCATTCCCCATAATTGCAGAGGTTTGAGTAAATCTTCCTCCACTTAGCTGCATTCCGTCTCCGGAATCTCCCGCAAATCGAATCGTTACGTTATCTACTGTTTCTAATTTTGCTTTCTTACTCATTGCTTCCTTCAAATGAACATCAATTTACACTACGGAAATAAAGTAAGCAATTAGTTATGGAAATTAAAAAAACTATAATTTTTACGTCTGATTACTACAAGATTTCATATGATAATTATTAGTAGAAATATTTTCTAAAATTATAGGACATCACACCTGTATGAGTTAAATTTTTTTCCTGTTATGAAAGATATAAAAAACAGTATAATTGATATATTAAAACAATGCTATGATCCTGAGCTTCCAATAGATCTTTGGAATCTTGGACTTATATATGATTTAAATATATATGAACAACCTAAAGAAAAGTTTGGCGTAGATATAACTATGTCATTAACAACTCCAGGATGTTCAATGGGTCAGTACATGGTTGACGACATCAAAAATAAGATTACAGAATTAAAGTATATGGCTACTATCAATGTAGAAATTACATTTGATCCGCCTTGGAGCCCGGAAATGATGACGGAGGAAGGTAGACAAAAACTAGGTTTTTAATATGGAAGATCAATCACTACAACAAATAATTACTATTACAGAAAAGGCTGCTGCGCGACTTAAAAATATCATGCAAGACGAAGAACCTTCAAAAAAAGGTATTCGAGTTGCTATTGACACGGGTGGCTGCTCAGGAATGTCATACAATATTACTTTTGATGGAGAGAAAAAAGAATTTGATAAAGTATATGAAAGTCATGGCATACAAATATTTTGTGATGTAAAAAGTTGGATTTACGTCAGAGGGTGTGAGATAGATTTTTCTAACGATTTATTAAATGGGGGATTTAAAGTTAATAACCCAAATGCCAACAGAACATGTGGCTGCGGTATTAGCTTTTCAGCATAATGGTAGATAAAAATCAACAAATTATTGATTCAACTCTGGATCAAGAATATAAATATGGTTTCACAACTGATATTGAACAGACAACGTTTGAGCCTGGCTTAAATGAAGAAGTTATTACAAAACTTTCAAAGTTGAAAAAAGAGCCACAATGGCTACTAGATTGGAGACTAAAAGCATATGAAAGTTGGAAAAAGATGGATGAACCTACATGGGCACAAGTAGACTATACGCCCGTAGACTACCAAGCATTAAGTTATTATTCAGCTCCTAAATACAAAAAAAATGATAGTTTAGATGATGTTGATCCAGATATTATTGAAACATACAATAAATTAGGAATTTCACTTAATGAACAAAAAAGACTTGAAGGTGTTGCGGTAGACGCAGTATTTGATAGTGTTTCTGTAGCAACTACATTTAAAAAAGAGCTTTCAAAACATGGAGTTATTTTTTGTTCTTTCTCAGAAGCAGTAATTAATCACCCAAAATTAGTTAAAAAATATTTAGGATCTGTAATACCAAGAACAGATAACTATTTTGCTGCCTTAAATTCGGCAGTATTTAGTGATGGGTCTTTTGTTTATATACCTAAGGGTGTTCGCTGTCCAATGGAATTATCTACATACTTTAGAATTAATGCAGCAAATACTGGTCAATTTGAGAGAACATTAATTATAGCTGATGAAGGTAGTCATGTTAGCTACCTAGAAGGATGCACTGCTCCTATGCGTGACGAGAATCAACTACATGCAGCATGCGTAGAATTAGTAGCGCATAAAGATGCAACTATTAAATATTCAACTATTCAAAATTGGTATGCAGGAGATAAAGAAGGTAAAGGCGGAATTTATAACTTTGTAACTAAAAGAGGAAAATGTGTTGGCAATAGATCTAAGATTTCATGGACTCAAGTAGAAACTGGCTCTGCTGTTACATGGAAGTATCCTAGTGTAATTATGCAAGGTGATGATAGTGTTGGAGAATTCTACTCTGTAGCAGTAACAAAAAATAAACAGCAAGCAGATACTGGAACAAAAATGATCCATATCGGAAAAAATACCAAAAGTACTATTATCTCAAAAGGAATTTCAGCCGGAGAAGGTCAAAATACTTATAGGGGTGCAGTTAAAATTCTAAAAAATGCAGAAAATGCACGAAATTTTTCACAATGTGACTCTATTTTAATTGGTGATAAATGTGGAGCACATACTTTTCCTTATATTGATGTTAAAAATCCAACTGCAAAAATGGAGCATGAAGCTACTACATCAAGCATAGGTGAAGACCAACTATTTTATTGTAATCAGAGAGGGATTAATCTTGATGATGCGGTATCTATGATTGTAAATGGATTTTGTAAGGAAGTATTTGCAGAACTACCAATGGAATTTGCCGTAGAAGCAAAACAATTAATTGAAGTAACACTAGAAAACAGCGTAGGATAAATAATGATCAAAATTAAAAATTTAAAAGCATCTATTGAAGATAAAGATATTCTCAAAGGAATCGATTTAAATATTCCAAAAGGAGAAATTCATGTAATTATGGGTCGTAATGGATCTGGAAAGAGTACATTAGCTAATGTCATTGCTGGAAACGAAGCATATGAAGTAGATGGCGGTTCAATTGAGATGAACGGAGATGATATTACAGAAATGAGTATTGAAAATAGAGCTCTTCAAGGTTTATTTTTATGCTTTCAATACCCTGTAGCTATACCAGGAGTTAGTATGGCCTACTTTTTAAGGGCAGCTCTAAATGCAAAAAATAAACATGATGGAAAAGAAGAAATGGATGCTGTTGAATTTTTAACGAGCGCTAAAAAAATATTATCTGAGCTTGGTCTGGATGATTCATTTCTAAAAAGATCAATTAATGATGGATTTTCTGGTGGAGAAAAGAAAAAAAGTGAAATTCTGCAATTATTGATGCTAAATCCACAACTAGCTGTTTTAGACGAAACTGATTCTGGCTTAGATGTAGATGCATTACGTACAGTAGCAAAAGGTGTTAATGAGTTTAAGAATGATAATAATTCTGTTTTAATTATTACACATTATCAAAGATTGCTAGACTATATCAAGCCTGATGTAGTACATATCATGATAGATGGTAAGATTGTAAAATCTGGAGATATGAAATTAGTAAATGAGGTTGAAAAAAATGGCTATGCATGGCTTGCGAAATAAAATATGTTAAAAAAAATACAACAAAACAGTCATGATAAGTTTGAAGAATTGGGTTATCCATCAAAAAAACTTGAAAATTGGAAATTTTCTTCAAGTAAACATTTAAAAAAATATAACTCTACCAATCTAGATCAGAATAATTTCTCGATTGAAAAATATAGCGATAAATATACATTATGTTTTATAAACGGAGAACTATCTATAGAATCTTTAAATCATTTTATCTATAAAGATAGTATTACAATACTAGATATAGGTGAACTAGAAGACTACAGCATATGCTCCACATCATCCAATTTTGAGAAAGAAGCTTTTTTTCATCTTGGATTATCTACTATTAAAACAGGAAAATATTTTGAGTTTAATAAAGGCGCTAAATTTGAACAACCAGTTAAGATTATTAACATTTATAATAAATCTGACAAAGACCTTAGAATTTCATCATTCAATATTTTTAAGCTAAATGAAGGTAATGATATTTCTATAATTGAAAAGGATATAAATGAAGGGGCTGGTAGTTTCAATCTGAATCTTAATAAATTTATATGTCCTGATAATACTATTTTAAATCATTCTATGCTCTATGACGATAAAACAGAAAGCAACTACTTAGGATATAATTATTATGATTTAGGAAAGAGTGTTTTACTAAATATTGATAGCATGAATATCAATTCAACATTTAATAAAAGTTTTATAGAAGTAGATTTAAATAAAGAAGGATCTGAAGCTAAAATTAATATCTTAAATCTAGCAAGGGGCGATCAACATCTCGACAATAATATTTTAATGAATCATAATGCGGAGCATTGTATTAGTTTTCAGAATGTACGTAATATTTTAGATGACCAAGCCACGTGTGTGTTTAATGGTAAAGTAATTGTATCACACGGTGCTCAGAAAACTGATTCTAATCAATCAAATAAAAATTTATTACTATCGAATAGCGCTACTGCACATTCTAATCCACAGTTAGAAATTTACGCGGATGATGTAAAGTGTGGACATGGATCTACTACTGGGGCATTAGATAAGGAAAGTATATTTTATCTAAGAGCCAGGGGTATCAATGAACAAGATGCAAATAACATACTCATTAAAGCATTTGCTAAAGAGATTCTAGAAGAATTTTTTGATGAGGATATAAAAAGTTTATCTGAAGATAATCTAAACCATTGGATAGATGGATAAGATAGTTGAAAAATTATCTCATATTAGAGATGGGTTTGCCATTCTTGATGGTCAAGACAGATTAGTATACTTAATTGACTTGGGAAAAAAAATTAATCTCATTGATGAAAAACAAAAAATAGAATCTAATAAAGTCCATGCATGTACATCTCAAACATGGATAGATCTCAAAAATCAAAATGATATAACTATTACTGCTGACTCTGAAAGTGCAATAGTTAAAGGGTTACTAAAAATTTTACAGATTGGTTTTAATAATGAAGAAAAAAAGAATATTATTGATTTTATTGATGATTTTGATGAACCTATAAAGATTTTTGAATGGCTCAATATAGGACCAACTATTTCCAGTCAAAGACAAAATGGATTCATTGGTGCTTTATTGTTCATTAAAAAAGAGCTAATAAATGAATAAAGAATTTATAATTCAAACTGATGTTTATGTATTCAGTGTCCCAGATGGGCAAAAAACCCTTCTAACAAAGGGTATGTCTGGCATTATTTCTCAATCTCTAGGAGATAACTATACTATTATTGTTGAAGGTAATATGTATCAAGTGAAAGGTATTGATGGCGAAGCTATAGGCGAAGAAAAGCGATCTATCAATTCCAATAATTTTGCTAATGAAGAAGAAATTTGGAATGTTTTACATACCTGTTATGACCCTGAGATTCCAGTGAATATAGTTGATTTGGGTTTAGTTTATAATACAGATATCCAGGAACAAGATGACGGTGTAAATATTACTATAAAAATGACTTTAACTGCTCCTGGATGTGGTATGGGTCCAGTGATTGCTGATGAAGTTAAACAAAAATTATCCTCATTGAGCGGAGCAAAGAGCGTTGATGTTGAATTAGTTTGGGAGCCGCAATGGAACCAAGATATGATGTCTGATGCTGCAAAATTACAACTCGGTCTTTACTAGCTATAATGAATATTGAAAAAATAAAAAATCAATTTCCTATCTTAAAACAAAAGAATCGTGGAAAACCCTTAGTATACTTTGATAATGCAGCTACTAGCTTAAAACCTTTATCTGTCATTGAATCAGAAAGTGATTTCTATAAGAACTATTATGGAAGCATACATCGTAGTGTTTATGAGCTAGGTGAAAAAGCGACTAATGCTTTTGAAGGAACAAGGAATAAAGTCGCACAATTTATTGGATCAAAAGATAGTTCATCAATTATATTTACTAAGGGAGCTACGGAAGCTATCAATCTAGTAGCAGATGCTTGGGGCCATACTAATCTTGTTAAAGGCGATATTATACTATTAACAGAAATGGAGCATCATTCTAATATTGTACCTTGGCAAGTCATTACCAAACGAACTGGAGCTACATTAGACTATATATCTGTACAAGAAGATGGAACGTTAGATATGGACAGCTTGAAAAGTAAGCTAACCAGTAAAGTAAAACTCCTTTCACTCACTCATGCTTCTAATGTTTTAGGTACTATTAACTCTATAAAAGAGATTATCAGTGTTGCACATGAAAATAACACATTAGTAATGGTAGATGGATGTCAAAGTGCTCCTCATTTTCAAATTGATGTTGAAGAATTAGATTGTGATTTCTTTGCTTTTTCAGGCCATAAAATGTTAGGACCAACTGGCGTAGGGGTGCTGTATGGTAAAAAAGATTTACTTGAAAAAATGGAACCCTATCAAACAGGTGGTGGAATGATCAAGGAAGTTACATTAGATGGTTCAACGTGGAATGATATACCATATAAATTTGAAGCTGGATCTCCTAATGCAGCTCAAGTCATTGGATTAAGTCATGCAATAGATTATATCAATGATTTAGGTATGAATAATATTACAGCTCACACCGAAATGATTTCTGATTATGCATTTAAAGAATTGAGTAAAATTGATGATATAACTATATATGGACCTGCAGATAATCGTATTTCTATTGTCTGCTTTAATATCAATGGTATTCACTCTGGAGATATAAGCCAAATGCTTGATTATGATGGTATTACACTCAGATCTGGTAGGCATTGTTGCTCTCCATTAATGTCTAAATTAAATATTTCATCATGCTTAAGATTGAGTCTTTATTTCTATAACGATATTTTAGAAATTGACTTGTTTATTGAGAAACTAAAGAAGGCTATTACTGCTCTAAGCTAATGGAGACTATACAGTTAGAAGACTTCTTAAGTGATGGAATCATTAAAGAACAAGAATTCCGCAATCAAGTAAAAACTATTAATTGGGAGTCATTCACAGATAAACAAGTAATGATTAAGGGTTGTGCCAGTGTACCAGTTCCAACATGGGCATATTTAATTATATCTGCTAAACTATCTAATTATGCAAAGAAGATTTATTTTGGTGAGCCTTGTGCTGCAATTCAAATCTACAGCAAAAACTAAGATAAGTTTTCTGCAACAATATCTGCAACATCTTTTACTTTGATTGGTTCTTGACCAGCTGGAGTTAATGGACCTACGCCTTGATTCATCATACCGTAACAAAAATTGCACCCTGTTACTACTGTGTCAGTTTTAGACTCAATAACTTGCTCAGCTCTTAATAAATGAGTACGCCCTTCTCCGCTATCTTTCTTCCACCAAAGTGCTCCCCCAGCTCCACAACATAGTGTTTCTTTACCACTTTCTTCTAGTTCAAAAAATTCTGGTGCAGCAGCTTTTATCGCATTTCTTGGAGCGCTTACCTCATCTAAAGTTCTTGAAAGATTACAAGGGTCATGATAGGTTACTTTTTCTAAAGAGCCTGGATTGATATCAATTTTGCCTTGCTCTAATAGCTCTGATATTACTTGAGTATGATGCTTTACTTCATATTTAATTTCATGATACTTACTATATTCTTTTTGAAGATTTACTACACAATGTGGACACATTGTTGTCACATTTTTTACCTTATTCAATTCTTCAACATTTTGGTCCATTAGTAATTGATATGTAAGTTTATCGCCCAACTTATTTGCAGGGTCTCCAGAGCATTGCTCGTTACTAAGTACTCCATACGTAACTCCCGCTGAATCTAAGATTTTAGTAAAATTCTTTACAGAGCCTATGAAGTTTGGATCCATAGCATGTTTAGCAAAACAGCCTAACCAGAGCACTAATTCCTTATCACTTGTATAAGCTGGTAACTGTTTAAGTAATTCGCTTGATGATGCTCCTTCGGTATTACCCGTTTCTTGTAGATTACGTAATAATTTTTGATACTCTTGAGGTACATCTCCTTCAGCTAAGACTTGAAAACTTCTAATCTCATCTGCTTTTTCTACATGATTTCCTACAGGACAAACTTCTGTACATGCTTGACATGTAGTACACTCCCAACCTGCCTCAACGTTGATTTTATCAACAACATCTGCATTTCCTGATTCTAGCATGGGTTGCTTTAAATCTAATATAAAATGATATTTTGGATCTAATATACCTCCGCCTCTATTTGCTGGACATACATCTGTACATCTTCCACATTCTACGCATGTAAAAATATCTAACGCTTGGTCTTTACTTAATCTAGATAGATCAAGTAATAGATTATCTAACTCTTCTTCAGATGCTTCTAAATCGATTGGTATAGCTGGATGATTTGGAATTTCAAAAGGTCTTAAAAAAATGTTGAAAGGTGAAAGAACTAAATGCATATGTTTTGATTTTGGAATAAGAAATAAGAATCCACCGATAACTCCGGAATGTATCCACCAATTTACTTTATATGCTATTGGATTTTTAAGCAAATGTAATTCATCAATTAAATATGTAACCATTAAAGTGACAATAAAGACAGTTACCACAGCTGAGGTAGCAGAGAATTTACCTAGAGCTTTAGGCTTAATAACAAATCTACGATAAGCTAATGCTAATATACCAAATGAACATAAGAAGGCCCAAGGACCTCCAAATAATATAAAATACCAAAGTCGAAATGTATCGTTAAAAAGATATAGTCCAAATGCCATTAAAAAATGATTGATTGTAATGAGTCCAAAGAAAATAAATCCATACATGACAAGAGCATGCATTATTCCTGCATATTTTCTCCCTCCGCCTGCAACTTTTTTGTGTAAGATTACTTCATCAAACACTCTTTTTAAACGACCTGAGAGTTGATCGATAGCGAAATCAGATTTACCTTTTAAAACAATTTTAAGACGTAAAATCAGTTGATATAAAAAGAAAGATAGGCCGGAAGATAAAAAAAGGATTAAAACAATTTGCTCTATAAGAGAAAACTTTGTCATAAAATATATTAGTTAATTTATTTCTTAAGTTCTTCTGTTAATTTTGGCACGATTTCCATCAAATCACCAACGACAGCATAGTCTGCAATCTCAAAAATAGGAGCTTCTTCATCCTTATTGATTGCAATAATATTCTTTGAACCTTTCATTCCTACAACATGCTGAATAGCTCCTGAAACGCCAACAGAGAAATATAAATTGGGAGATACAGCTTGTCCTGAACTTCCAATTTGTCTGTATGATGGCAACCAACCCATATCGACTACAGGTCTTGAAGAACCTAGCTCTGCTCCCATCGCTTCTGCCAAAGACTCGACCATAGGGATGTTATCCTGACTTTCAATACCTCTACCAACGGATACAATCACATCTGCTGTAGTTAAGTCTACACCAGAAGCAGATTCTTGAAATTCTGGCTCACTACTAGACTTAATATCTTCACTATTAATACTTACTTCAAAGAGAGTCGTTGCATCAGAACCTCCCAATTCTATATTATCGCTAGAAAATGCTGCAGACTGAAAACTGAGAAGTGTTGTTTCGCTATTTGAATCTGATTGGATATTAGTAGCAAGTTTTGCATTAAACACTTGTCGCGCAAATACAGGACTATCTCCATCATAAGTAACTGATATAATATCACTTACAAATGGTATATCTAATTTAGCGCTAACTCTAGGTAAGAAATCTCGTACCATATAAGAGTGCCCCATTATTACATATTTGGGAGACAAATCTTTAATTACGTCGGATAAAACTTTTGAGTATCCATCAGCTGAGTATGTACTTGTAATATCATGGTCAGCGAGAATCAAATTTTGTACTTTATAATCACTTGCCTGCTCCTTAAGAATGCTCGCATTTTCACCCATACATAAAACAGATAAATCCATTCCTAATTTTGATGCAAGACTCTGTCCTGCCGCTACAGCTTCTTTACTAAAAGCATGGATATTCCCTCTTTGATTTTCTAAAACAACTAAAATCATGATATTACTCTTAATTTATTTTTTAATATATCCATAAGCTTAGCAACTATTCCATCAGCGTCGCCTTCAATTTTTTCTGTAGCTTTTTCAGTCTTAGGAATAAATAGGTTCATAAAATTTTGTTTAGGTGAATCAGATAACTGGCCATCTACTACTCTTGATTCCTTGCGCTTAGCTCCCATGATTCCTTTTAATGAAGGATATCGAGGTTCATTAATACCAGATTGTATCGATATGCTAGCTGGAAAAGGAAGTGTTACCCACTGAAACCATCCAGACTCTAATTCTCTTTTAATTCTAATTTGACCATCCTGGATATCTGTTTCAATACCTAGCGTAGCAGTAGACATCCCTAATAACTCGCCAAGGAGTACTCCAGTTTGTCCGGAGCCTAAATCATCTGATTGCAGGCCAGAGAAAATAAGATCAAAGTTTTCATCTTTTAAATTCTCAGAAAATAATTTTGCTATTGATAGTGGATCTGTATTTGAATCCTCATTCTGTATAAAAATAGCTCTGTCTGCACCCTTAGCTAATCCATCTTTTAATACTTTAGATGTATTATCCTGAGAACCCATAGTAACCACTACAACCTCAGTTCCATTATCAAGTTTTTCTTTAATTTGCAATGCCTCTTCTAACGCATAAGAGTCACTTTCATTAACAACAAAGTTAACAACTGATTCATCAATCCATTTTGATGAGGAGTCAATACGAATACTGGATTCGTAACTTGGAATTGCTTTGGTTAGTACTGCTATTTTCATAATGATTTTTTTGTAAAACCGACCGCCTGGTCTATAATGCAATATTAGTTCTAATCTTGTAATGAAGCAAATTAAAAAGAATAAAAAAACAGGCTATAAAAGAAAGTTGATAAGCGGGGGAAAGTCTTTCAATCTTTCGCAATTTTATAGCCTGAAATATTTTAATTCTCAATCAATTTAACAGAAAGTTTGATGTATTGTAAAGTAAAAAATCAGTATTAGGAGTCAGAATCTTCCATAGCAAACTTTGTCCAATCGCTTGATACAGCAGATTCATCAATAGAAGTTTCGGAAGGCTTGGCAGTGGATGTAAACTTTGAATCGTCTTCATAAATATTAAGGATATCTTTTTTTGTTTCATACTTATCAAGATCTAATTCTTCATCTTCACTATCTAAGCTTTCTTTGTCTTGACTGTAGAGATCTAGGTCAAAAAAGTCTAAATTTTCTACATGACCATTTTCCATTAGATACTCTAGGAATGGAAGATAGATTCTTTGTTTAAGGTTAGCTTTGCAAAGAGGGCACTTTAATGCAGCACCAATCTGCGAAGTTTTTATTTCTTCGTCACAACAAGGACTTATAACCTCATCTACTTGATTTAAATCGAAAGAATCCATACAGTCTCGAAGGTATTATTAGTTATGTATGGAGTCAATAGTTTTTGTAAATACTATTTAATATTGACTTTTCAGACGATGAAAGTTCTTTTTTTCTTCTTTTCATAGCTTTTTCAGCCACCTCGCAAAAGTCTTCAAATTTTGTTTTTATCATCTTATTTTTATAAAACAATGAGAATGCGGGGATATGTCTTGGCGGAAATGTTTGCGACACAATATTGCATCCTAACTCAATAACTGTTCCAGAGTTCAAATTTGTTCCAATAGCTGTCTTAACATGCTCTCCAATAATAGATCCAAAAAATATAGAACCCGTATCTACTAGCTCTCCACTCCATTTTACTTTTATAGATGAGTAGTTGTTCTTCAAGTTACTTGTAGTTGTGCCAGCTCCCAAATTTACCCATGATCCAATAAAGCTATGTCCCAAAAATCCTTCATGAGACTTATTAGAGTATGGTTGAAAGATACAAGAATGAACTTCACCACTTACCTTACAATCATGATTAATAATAGTGTTTGATATGGTAGAATGAGATTTCACCAATGTATTTTTACCTATAAATAACGGACCATTCAAAACAGTAAAAGGTTCTATGGTTGCAGTATCATCTATAATAACTGGACCTTGACTTTCATTAATGATCACATTATCAATAGATATTTCAGACGATTTACAATCAATAAAAAAATCAGGGATACATGCAATCAAATCCCAGAGGTACCTATCTTTATCTAAAAAAGAACTGGCCTTATCTAATAAAATAAGATCTGATGTTATGATATTTTTTAAATATTCATTCATATTTTAATAAACTGTTGGATCATATTAAATGCTCCTTCTAAATCTCTTTGATAATTAGTATCAAGTATAACATTATAATATTTTTTTGAATTATCATAATTAAAACCCATTCTTACTTTTGAGTGGCAGGCCCTTAAAAGAAAAGATGAAAAACGACTAAAATTAATATTTAGATCAATCATATTTGCATACTTCAACTCTTTAATTTTTTCTACAAATGCTTGAGTTGGCGTGCCAAGGGAATTGATATCTTTGTAAGAAAATAATATTGCTGATTCATTAATTTTTTTAGGATAAAAATTAATTAGAGCATCCTTGATTAAGAAATGGATTTTAGCATCATTATATTGGATCTTATCCAAGAAAAGATTTGCTAAGTCAAAAGCAACTTCTCCATCTGGAAGTACAATTAAAATTGAGTCTTTTTCAGTGTCAGAATACTGATATTTTTCAGATTTATTCACAAAATAATTTTTATATCTCCACCAATAAATTATTTTTTCTGCTCGAGAATATTCCATATAGCATATTTTAGCTAAAAATCATTAATTAGAATACTGATTTTAGAATTAAATTAACTTATTATGTCATTTAAAAAATTAGGGAAATTTCCATTTACTAAAGGTATATATAAAGATATGTACCGTAATAGATTATGGACAATGCGTCAGTACGCAGGGTTTTCATCTGTATCTGAATCAAATCAAAGATATCTATCATTATTAAAGAGCGGTGTAAGTGGATTATCGGTAGCTTTTGACCTACCTACACAAATGGGTTATGATTCTGATGATGAAATGTCTTCAGGAGAAATAGGCAAATCAGGTGTACCAATATCAACACCAGAAGATATTGAGTCACTTTTTAATAAGATTGATTTAGAGAAGGTTTCAGTATCTATGACCATAAATTCTACTGCATCAATACTGCTAGCATTTTATATATCTCTAGCCAAAAAAAGAGGTTATTCCTTAGATAAGTTAAGAGGTACCCTTCAGAATGATATATTAAAAGAATATATTGCGAGAGGAACCTATATATTTCCTATTAATCCATCTTTAAGATTAACCACTGATATATTTGAATATTGCCAGCAGAATTTACCAAATTGGAATTCTATATCTGTTTCAGGATATCATATAAGGGAGGCTGGAAGCACAGCAATACAAGAGCTTGCTTTTACATTTGCTAATGCTATTACATATTTAGAATCTGCAAAAGCAGCAGGTATCAATATCGAAAAACTAACAACGCAAATATCATTCTTTTTTAATTCACATAGAAATTTTTTTGAAGAAGTAGCAAAATTTAGAGCAGCGCGAGGAATATGGGCTCATATTGTTCGAGATAGATTTAAAATAACCAATATAAAATCTCAACTTTGTAGATTTCATGTACAAACTGCTGGATCTACTTTAACAGCACAGCAAATTGAAAATAATACTGCGAGAACAACATTGCAAAGTTTAGCTGCAGTATTAGGAGGAGCACAATCAATACACACAAATGGGAAAGATGAAGCGCTCAGCTTGCCATCAGAAGAAAATGCTTTATCTGCATTGAGAATACAGCAAGTAATAGCTCATGAAAGTAGTATTCCAGAGTTTATTGATCCTATTGGAGACAGTTCATTAATTGAAAATATGACTAAAGATATCACAAAAAAAGTAACTGAAAAAATTGATGAAATTATCTTTAAAGGTGGTGTTGAAAAACTAATTCAGGATGGTACAATCCAAAATGAAATTGCTGACTCGTCGATTGAATTTCAAAATAATCTAGATAATAAAAAAACAATAGTAATAGGGGTAAATAAATTTATTAGCAAAGAACCTAATGAAGAGATAAAGATTCCTAATTTAGAAGAAGATAGACTAGAAATAATCAAAATATTTAAATCTACTCGCAATGATAAAGATGTCTCTAATGCTCTCTTGCTACTTGAACAGAAAGCCAAAACTAATGAAAATTTAATACCATATATTATTGATTGTAGTGATCATAAATGTACGCTTGGGGAAATATCGAGTTCTTTAAAAAAAGCGTTTGGAGAATATTCCTTATAAATTGTAAAAAAATAAGGAACATTATATAAAAAAATTGATAATATTAATGTGAGTCTATTAAAAAAATAAGGAAGAAAATGAAAAATAAAAAATTTATGTTACTATTTAGTGCTTTAATGCTTTTCAGCTGCTCAGGCACTATACCAAATGTTGGAAATGAAGTTGCTGTACAAGAAGCACCAGACAAAGGTGAAGAGGTTATGAAACAAGAAGTATCTGTGGAAACCTTCACTATCCAAGAACCTGAATCACCGCCCTTGCCAGTGACAGTATTCGAGCCATATATGATTAAAAGAGGAGATTATTTAATTAAAATTGCAGCCAGAGAATATGGCGATTCCTCGATGTGGAGAGAAATATATGAATGGAATAAACAAGAAATTGGCTCCGATCCAGATAAAATATATCCTTATAATTTTTTATCCTTAAAAAGAAATGCTGAGCAAGCAAAAAATTGTGAATTAGAATTTTTCGAATACACAGTTCAGTCTGGCGATACTGCATGGAGTTTAGCTGAAAGAATATATAATGATGAATTAGCATGGGTAGTAATTTATATGGATAATGCTAAAGTCATTAAAAATAATAGCGGTGTACTACAGCCAGGTTCTACCTTTCAGATGAGAAAAAAACTAGATCCTTGCAGCTAGATTATAAAAAGATAAATTTTGATACAAAATGGATTCAAAATGGCTCAAAATCTATCATTTATACAGAGTCTATCAATTCGACTCTAAGTATTGCTCTGGATAAAGAACATCAAATAAATCACCAAGGTAAAGTAGTCATTACTGATAATCAAACAAGCGGTAAAGGTACGCATGGCAAACAATGGATCTCTACCCCTTATAAGGATTTAACTTTTAGCATTATACTAGGGAGCAATATTAATTTTGGACAACAACTTGTTGATGAATGCTGTCTTGCTATGGTACAGGTCTTATCTTCATATAATATAAAAGCAAGGGTAAAGCATCCGAATGATATATACATAAATAATAAGAAAATAGTTGGGATTTTATTATCTAACATCCAATCTAGTGGATTGAAAAATAAAATATATCAAGCCCTAAGTATCGGTATGAATGTTAACTCTGCTATAGATATTAAAACAATTGATGTAGGAGCAAAAGTAAGTAGTACGTCAGTTTTGTTAGAACTTGGAAAAGAAGTCGATCGAGAAGCTCTATTAAAGCTAATTATTGAGAATATCGATTCTGCTATTCAAAAGCTGGTATATTTGTAATTTTTTGACCAAGAATTAGCGTATGTATCTCATGAGTTCCTTCGTATGTATAAACTGTCTCTAAGTTCATCATATGTCTCATCATTGGATAGTCATCCATTATACCATTCCCACCAAGAATCTCTCTTCCCAACTGAGCACATTTTCTAGCAATTGCGACATTATTCTTTTTACCTAGAGAAATATGAGAAAAATCTAAATCTCCGCTATCTTTAAGTCTGGCTAACTGCAGAGCAAGCAATTGGGCTTTAGTAATTTCTTCTATCATATATACTAATTTTTGTTGTGTAAGCTGGAAACCAGCAATTGGTTTTGAAAATTGCTTTCTATCCTTACTGTAGCTCAATGCTACTTCATAACAATCAATAGCTGCACCAATTACTCCCCAAGCAATTGAATATCTAGCTTGAGTTAAACATGATAATGGTCCTTTTAAACCTTCAATATTTGGTAATCTATTTGCATCTGACACTCTAACATCTTTCATAAACAACTCTGAAGTAATTGATGCTCGTAAACTCATTTTTCCATGAATATTAGATGAGGTAAATCCATCCATTCCTTTCTCTAATAAAAATCCACGGATAACATCATCTTCATCTCTAGCCCATACTACTGCAATATCTGCGATCGAACCATTTGTAATCCACATTTTTGATCCATTAAGAATCCAATCATCCCCATCTCTTTTTGCCCTTGTAAGCATTCCAGCTGGATCTGAACCATGATTTGATTCTGTAAGCCCAAAACATCCTACTGCTTTACCAGCAGCTAATAAAGGCAGCCATTTTTCTTTTTGCTCATCCGTACCATATTGATAAATAGGAAACATTACTAATGAACCTTGGACACTACATACCGACCTTAATCCTGAATCACCTTTTTCGAGTTCTTGCATTATTAATCCGTATGCAGTGCTAGTTATTTCACTTCCTCCATACTTTTTGGGAAGTGTAGCGCCAAAAAAACCTAATTCTCCCATTTTTGGGATTAAATCAAGAGGGAATGATCCTTTTTCATAGTACTCATTAACGATAGGATTGAATTCTTCTGCAACAAACTGATTTGCTGTTTTTTGAATTAACAGCTCTTCATCGGTTAATAAAGATGTGATATTACAAAAATCTGGTCCAATATATTTCATTTAGCTATTTCCGTATTTTAAAATTTTATTTTTCATATTTAATATAATAGGTCTGAAACACTATTAAATAATATAGAATTTGTGGCAATTATGGGGTCTGTAACAAGGGTTTTCTTTTGATTATAAACAATATTTTTGTCATTGATAGTTTTTACAAAACCTCCAGCTTCTCTTACAATGCAATCTCCTGCACAAATATCCCATTCATTCTTTGGTGCAAGTGTTGAAAAAATATCATATTTATTAGCCCCAACTAAGCCCAGCTTGTAGGCAACACTGCCAATGGGTTTAATCAAACCAAAGTCATCATTATAGGCTTCCCATAGCTTCTTTTTATACTCCGATCTACTAACAGTTATTGATGAATCATTAAGTTTTTCTTTTTGAGATATAATAACCTTAGAACCATTAAAAGAAGCTCCCTTGTTTTTTTCAGCAGAAAACATTTCCTTTGTAAAGGGATTATATATAACACCCACTACTGGATATCCATCCTCAACCAATGCAATACTAACAGAAAAATGTGGCACTCCTTCGACAAATTCTTTTGTTCCATCGAGCGGATCTACGATCCATACACGAGACTTATTTAGTCTTTCTGGTGTATCTACTGTCTCTTCTGAAAGCCATCCATCATCTGGAAATTCTCCTCCAATGAAATCTGCTATATATTGATCTGCTTCGTGATCAGCAATAGTAACTGGATTGTTGAAGCTTTTATATTTTACTTTCTTATCTGCATCAGAAAAATATTTCATTAAAATTTTTCCAGCATTTCTTGCTGCTACTTTTCCTGCAATTAATTCTTCGCCAAACATAATTGTTAGATTATATGTATTATAAAGCTAAAAATCGCTAAATTACTTTTGAAATTGAGGGTAGAAATTAAAAAACTAACTATTTTTTTTATTTTTATAATTTTAAACTAATAAATTTTTTTATACCTAGTATTCTCTCCTCTATTTCATAGAAAATTAAACTATGTGCTATGTAAATATATATAGCTCAAATGAAAGTAAGGCTTTTATGAAAAAAGAAATTTACATCAGTAAAGGTGTAGGAGAGACAAGAATAGCTGTCAAAGAAAATGGCATACTTGCCGAACTCCATGTTGATAAAGAATCAAAAGAAAGAACTGTTGGCAATATCTACAAGGGTGTTGTTGAAAATGTAATTCCTGGAATGCAGGCTGCATTTGTTAATATTGGTGAAGGAAATAATGCATTCTTGCCATTCTCTGAAATCTCAGATCCTGAATTAATTGCAGATCGAAAACCTAAATCTAAAAATTCGAAAGAAATCAATGTTTTACTGTCTCCTGGACAGGAAATTATTGTTCAAGTAATTAAAGAACCTTTTGATAATAAGGGTGCTAGAGTTACTACGAATCTTTCAATTGCAGGACGTTTTATTGTACTCATTCCTAAATCAAAATATGTAGGCGTATCGAAAAAGATGCAGGATCGTTTTGAAAGAAGGAGATTGAAAAAAATTGCATTTGATATGAAGAAGCATGGATTAGGAATTATCATACGTACTGTTGCTGAAGGAAAGACTGATCAACAAATCCAAAATGACTATGCAAGTTTAGAAAAAAAATATAACGGCTTAATGAAGTTAGCAGAAAAAAGTGAAGCTCCAGCCCTTGTTCACAATGACCTAGAGATGACATCAAGCGTATTAAGGGACTTAATAAGTGATAAGGTTGAGAAAATTGTTGTTGACTCTAAAGACGATTATAAAAAAATACAGAAAATGGTTAAGGATGATGCACTAGATATTGGAGACACTTTAGAGCATTATCGCAAAAGAACACCACTGTTTAAAGAAACAGGTATTGATAACTCAATGATCAAGCTTCTTAGAAATAAGGCGTGGCTCAAAAGTGGAGCATATCTTATTATTGAAAGAACTGAAGCAATGGTTGTAATAGATGTTAATAGTGGAAAATTTGTCGGTAAAAAAGGGCATGAAGAAAATTCTTTAAAAATAAATTTAGAAGCTGCAAAAGAAGTAGCTGCTCAATTAAGATTACGACACTTATCTGGATTAGTATTGATTGATTTCATAGATATGGTGTCAAGAGATAATAGAAAAAAAGTATATCTTGAAATGAAAAAAGAACTAAGAAAAGATAGAGCAAAAGTAGCTGTATCAGAGATTTCAGAATTTGGTGTACTTGAAATGACAAGAGAAAGAACTGGGTTGAGTATTATTGACTCGTTAACTGAATGCTGTGATACCTGTAATGGAGATGGAAGAATTATATCTAAAGATACTCTTTTAACAAGAATTGATTACTGGCTACGTGACTACAAGCAAAAAAATAAAGATCTTAGATTAAAACTTTATCTTAATCCTGAAATTGCCCGATATTTAAAAGAAGAAAAAAAGAGAGATTATATCAGTTTAATGTGGAAGAATTTTGTATATCTAAAAGTAATTGATGATATTGCAATGGGCAAAAATGTATTCCGCTTTACTAGGATGTCAGATCCTACAGATATAACTCATGAAATAGGTACTTGATAACCAATAATTTAGCTATTAAGTTCCCAAGCTTATGTTTGCAATTGTAGAAATATATGGAAAACAGTATAAAGTCGCTAAAGGCGATACACTCTTAGTAGATTCTAAGATAGATATTGCTGTAGGTAAGACTTTGAAATTTGATAATGTAAAAGCGATATCAGATAAAGATGCAAACATATTTAATCCTAAAGAATTAGACTCTTATAAAGTTAGCGCTAAAGTTCTTGAACATAAAAAAGCTAATAAAGTTACAATTATCAAAAAGAAAAGAAGAAAAGGCTACCAAAGAAAAAATGGTCACCGTCAAGATTTAACTATGCTTGAAATCCAATCAATTACTGGAACAAAAGCAAAAGCAGCAGCAAAAACTACTAAAGCAGCTGCCCCAAAAAAGAAACCAGCAGCTAAGAAAAAAGTTGCTGACAAGAAAAAATAAAAGGTAGGGACTCATGGCTCATAAAAAAGGACAAGGTAGTTCAAGGAACGGAAGAGATTCTAACGCACAAAGATTAGGTGTTAAAATGTCTGACGGACAACTAATTTTATCAGGCGGTATTATTATTAGACAAAGAGGTACTAAAGTACATCCTGGGCGAAATGTTAAAAGAGGAAATGATGATACTCTATTCGCTACATCACCCGGCCTAGTTAAGTTCAGTAAAAAAGGCAAAACAACCTTTGTTAGTGTCGTCGAACAAAATTAAAAATGGCTAGACCAAAAATAGCGTTAATCGGAGGTGGTCAAGTCGGTGGTAATATTGCTCTACTCTCCGCTCAAAAAGAATTAGGTGACATTGTCATCATCGACATCCCTCAAGCTGAAAACTTTATTAAAGGAAAAGCTTTAGACATATCTCAACTTCTTCCACTCGATGGCTACGATGCCAAATTAAGTGGTTCATCAGATTTTGCAGCAATTAAGGATTCAGATGTTATTGTTATTACTGCAGGATTTCCTAGGCAGCCTGGAATGAATCGCGAAGATTTATTAAAGAAAAATTTAGATATTATGACAAATGTTGCTGAACAAGTAAAGCTTCATGCTCCAGATGCTTTTGTAATAGTTGTTTCAAATCCTTTAGATGCAATGGTATATGCTTTTTATAAAGTATCAGGCTTTGCTAAGAATAAAGTTGTTGGTATGGCTGGAGCACTTGATAGTGCTAGATTCAGATCATTTATTGCAGAAGCAACAAATCTTTCTTCTCAAGATGTTACATGCATGGTTCTTGGTGGACATGGAGATACAATGGTTCCTGTAAGTCGCTTAGCAACTGTAGGAGGTGTCCCGTTAACATCACTATTAGATGCTGATACAATTGAAGCAATAGAAAACCGAACTCGTTTTGGTGGCGGAGAATTAGTGAAATTGTTTGGAAAAGGATCTGCATTCTATGCTCCCGCGCAATCGGCAGTAGAAATGATTGAAAGCTTTGTTAAAGATAAAAAAAGAGTAATCCCATGCGCATCACTCTGCGAAGGTGAATTTAATGTAGACGGATATTTTATTGGTGTTCCAACTGTTATTGGAGCTGATGGAGTTGAAAATATTTTAACATTTGATTTAAATGATGATGAAAAAAATGCTCTTGATAACACTCTTTCAGAAGTTAAAAAGACAGTTCAAGAAACTGGACTATAATACATTTGAAGAATAATCTATCTCTTCTAATTTTTTTATTATTAATATCACCAAATCTTTTTGCTCAATCTGGCTTTATTACTGAAGAAACTACCAAAGCTTCCTTTAAGATGGGCTCTATGGAATCTTCTGTTTATAAACACTTTTCTGAAAATACTTACTATTCAAAAATGGATTTTTCATTTAAAGGAAAAGGATTGGCGCGGTTAATGAGCAGAGACTTAGAAAATGGGACTATTATTTCATTTCAAGATTCTACTATCATAAATATAAATCATAAAAAAAATCGTTTTACCAAAAAGTTATTATCTCAAATTTTAGAAGAAAAAGAATCTGAGTCAGAAAATGAATCTGAAAATGAATCTAAAAATGAAAATCAAGAAGATGGTAATCCTGAAGAAGAAAGTTTTATTCCAATAATATCTGATAAGTTAGAGCTAGTTAATGGCTTTGAATCTTATAAAGTAACATTAAGCGAAGATGATAATAGTAATCAAAATGTATGGGTTACAAGCACAGCTAGAAAATCTATTATTGTTAAATCTATGCAAAGTAGAATTGATGAATTTGAAAGAAACTGGATAAATTTCGATGGTAATTTTACGGAAATAGGAATCGATCGAGATGTAATTATCGTTAAAGCAGTGTTTAGTGATGAAGAAGGTAGCTTTGAATATAATCTAAACGTATATGCACCCACAGATTCTCTTCCAACTATGTTTGATGTTCCTGAAGATTATAAAAAAGTGAAAAAACTTAAAATGTTTTAAGATTTATTTTTTAACTGCTTTATAATTTCTTTATACATTAACTCTTCTCTTTTATAAGGTCTAGGTAAATCAATAGCCTCTTGAAATAGTCGTATTGCTTTATCTTTTTTATCCATCTTTTTATATGTCTTTCCCAGCCAATAGTATGTACCAATATAATTGGGTTCTAACTCTAAGCTTTTCTTAAGAAAATATTCTGCCATCTCAAAAGAACCTTGTGGAGGTTCTTCAAATACAATTTTAGCTAGTCTCCTTGAAAATGAGCTGATGTCAGCAAGACGATAATGCCATTGGCCCATTATATTATAACAAAAAGGATCATTGGGAAGTTTCTGAATTGCTTGCAAGCAATGAAATTCAATGATCTTTGAGCTTTCAATCTGTTTTTTAATACTTTGATTTTCAACACTCTTTCCGAATGATACTGCATACCACTTGTGAACCTCTGCATTGGTAGAGTCAATTGACATGGCCTCAGTTATGTACTTTAAAGCCTTGTCTGTATTCAATTTTTCTATTTTTTTGTCATTGGTTTGTTCTGATAAAAAATGATGCGCCGCTGATAATCGTGATAGCACATCTATATTTTTTGGGAAAGTACTATTTAATTCTTGAAGAGGAATAATAGTTTTTTGAAATGCTAAGTTATCTAAATCAATATCAATTTTACTAAAGTCTTGAGCTGTCAAGAGGCTTATGATGGATAATAGGAGTGCTAATCTTAAATTCTTAATCAAAATATTTATTAAGGATAAAATCGCATAAATACTGGCTGGTGATCAGATATTCTGTTAGCAACAGTTGTAGCAGCAGTATTGGTTTCTGTTGGCAAAGCAATCACACCAGTTGTTGTTGTACTACCATATTGAAACAGAGGTTGATTAATAATTATGTGATCAAAATGTGCCGCTGAATATGAACTAGTCCATCCTTGCCATGAAAATCCGCTACTTGGTCCTGTAAGAATATCTTCGTCTACCATCTGAAAATTTGCTGAGGAAGCAATGTTAGGGTCAGTAAAAGGACTAATTGTTGGATTATCCACTGATTGAGAGCCTGTATTATTAAAATCACCTACAATGATAACATTATCTGATGCTCGATTATTAATTACATAATCTGTTAATAATAAGCTGGCATGATGCCTTCTATTAGTCTCGTCCGAAGGATCATTATTGTCATAAGTATCATCGCCACAACATTTGTAATGAACATCCATTACATATAAATCCATTGATTTAGTTCCGTCTGTCCATGTAATATAATTTTCCATTGGCGGGCGACTAGCAAATTGATATTGAGCATTATTTTCATAGTCTGAGTCTCCGTCATTGCTGTTGGAAGTATCTGCCCATAGCTCATTTTTAGAATTGAAAGTAACAGTACTGTTTTTATAGACTAATGCAAATCCCAAATTTCCAGATTCTTCATCTAATACATAAGAATAGTCGTTCATTGAGTTCACCATACTAATTAACTCAGATTCACTCGAAATTTCTTGGAATAGATATATATCAGCATTCCATGCCTCTAAAAGACTTTTAACATAGCTCTTTGTTGTACTGTGCTGTGGAAACTGTCTAATATTCCATGTAACAATCTCTATTTGACTCAATTGATCTAGATTTGTTGCATTTGGAAAACTATAAGGATCTGTTCCGTCGCCAGGGTCTGTTCCACCGCTAGGATCTGTAGGAGAAGAGCCGCCACCGCCTCCACCACAAGCAATGATTGCTAGGACTAGAATGATAAATAGTTTATTTGTGAACTGTACCATAAATATAATTTACTAATAAATTACCGACTTGTCCTAAGCTTTGTGGTGAACAATTTTCTGGGGTATCTCTTTGAGTATGCCAATGATTATAAAACATATTTGGATATTGAAAGTCAATAATATCGATAGCTGGAATTTCTGCTATCTCCCATAATGGTACATGATCATCATAAATTTCTTGTGCGATTGTTTTCTTGAAAGCTGGTAACGATAATTCTTCTGCTAAATTCCAAATCTCTTTAACTTTTTTGGGAGCAATGTTATATGAAATTCTTTCAATAGGTATAGTTAAATTTTTGTCTCCAATCATATCTACTATGATTGCAAAATTTGGTTTTGCAATAGGTAGATTTTCAGCAAAATATTTTGATCCCAATGCAAATGTTTCTGGTTGGCCGGAAAAGCCTCCATCTTCAGCATCAAAAAATACGATATCAATACCGATCTCTGGATTTTTTTCTGAAATTATAGTGGACAACTCCATCAAAACTGATGTACCACTTGCTCCATCATTAGCTCCAAGAACTGGTAGACTTTGATTATCTGCTACCTCATCTTGATCAGATAAAGATCTGGTATCCCAGTGCGCTCCAAGCAATAAACGATATTCAGCATCTTCGTTAAACTGAATGATAAGATTTTTACCATTTCTTTCCATACTGGTTATGGGTTCTGTATAAACAAATTCTTGAATAATTACGTTTCCATCTAACTGATTTAGAAAGCCTTCTAAATAATTACTAAACTCTAAATGGCCAGGTGAGCCTGGATTTCTTGGACCAAATTCACATTGCTTGACTAGATATGTAAAAGCTTTACTAGAGTTAAAATTAGGTATATCTACAGACTTCCTTGATGGAGTACTACAACCAAAAAATAGAACTAAAATTACGACTAATATTCTTTTCACTTTACCCTCTAATTGCCACATTTAGATTTATTCCAAAGTCGCGATCAATTCTACGACCAGTTAATCTAGTATCATTTTCACGATATTCATAAAACAAGCTTCCTGTAACATCATCTGTTAAAGTATAAGTTACGCGCAAAACACTCTTTCTTGAATTTGTGAAATTTTGTTCAGCAAAATTAATCTTATCTTTCGATCCTTCTTCTTTTTTCTGACTGACATCAAAGTTTAAGGTGATATTCATATTATTTTTTAGGTATACATTTCGTTCTGTAAATGGTAAGGAAAATCTAATTCCTTTTGAGAAATTGTAGGTAATACTAGCTAGAATACTATTATCAGATACATAGGTTAAGCCATTCGCAACTTCATCTAAAGTATGAGTAATATTTGTTCTAATATTTGTTGATATCCCATTTTTGAAGGAGGTAGTGATTCCTAATAATGGAGTAAAGCTACGAGATATACGTGAGAACTGTCTATTGTTATCATTGTCGTTTGCAAATGATGATATACTAAATAAATCAATTGCACCAACACTGTCATCATTGAACTTCCATGATAAGTTTTCTTTTCCGCTAAATGCATGCTCTAGAGACAATGATTGTACATAAGGAGAAATAAACTTTATTTTCTCTAAGCCTCCAATTCGTAAAGACCAATTAGAAAAAGGCATTCCATTTGATAAGTGCTTACCATACGCTAAATAATCTCTATTTGTAGATCGAGTATCAATATTATATCCATTAATATTAGATGAAATACTTTCTGAGAATGATATGTTTAATGAGCTACCTGGATTAAAGCGAATACCTGTTCTGATTGATAATGATTTTTTAATATCTTCTGCACCTGTATTTAAACCTACTTCTGGAGCATTTTCTAAGCCATGACTATCACTTAGTCCAAATCGATAGCTTAGTGGTACGTCCCCACTAATACCATTTGCGGTTCTATTGGTGGTAGTATTAATCGCAATACTAAGAGGTTCAACTTTTTTAGACATCTGATAAATTTTCTCTAAAACAAAACTGTTTTCAAGCTTCTTTTTTTCTTTTTTCTTAGTCGAATCATCCTTTGAAAGATCGGCATTATCTTTACCATTGTCAGATGCATCATTCTCGCCTCTTGAAAGACCGGAAGCAGATCTAGATCTAGTAGTTGGAGCTATTGCTTTTCTTTTAGATGCTGGAGTATAAAATGTTTCAATAATCTCTGTACCAGATAAAGAGAAGTTTATAGCAGTATTCTTCACTGCTGATATATTTGCTCCATCAATCACACTAGATAAAGGCTTATTCCATGAATAGTTTGTGTTATATGCAAAATTTGGTTTAATCCAACTTATCCATTGGGGAGTAAATGTTGATCCTAGAGATTCAGTACTACTCGTTACTCTTCCTATTTTCAAATTATCTAATACTTCTTCTCTATACTCTGACATGTCGCTTTTAATATTTTTATTGTAATTGAATTGAGTATTATCAAATATTTTATAATTAATACTGAACTTCCTATCTAAGCCTAAATTGAAATCATCAATCAAGTCTGTGCTAGATCTTGATTCCTTTTCAGTCAAACTACGATTAACTCTAAATCCAGTAGCAAGAGATGTTGGAGTATAGAAAAATTTTGTATCGCTAACCTTTTCTCCTATAAATGGTACTTTAGCCATCCATTTGAATGCTTCAATATAGTTATCACTAGGGAATCTTAAATTATAATCAAGATTGGTAGTTAGTCGTTGAGTATCGACATATTTCATGATCTCATTAGATTTGTTTTGATTTGATACATTAAATGATGCGCTAAGATTATCTATAGTATATTTAACAAAAGGATTTTCCGATTTAATTTGCTTAGAAATCTTACCATTGAAACTCACTGTAGATGACTTTACAATTATAGAATCTGGAGTTGCGCCATTTGTTCTAATATCAGTACCTGGGAAAAATTTAGGAGCATTATTTTGCATATTATATGTCATATTTAAAGGGAATGAAATTCCAAATTTTTGAGGGAATAAACTTCCTAACTGCATATTATTTGTAAATATTAAGTTTTCGGTAGTAGTATTTGTTCCAATCCTTTCTTGAAGAATATGGAAATCTGCATCTTGTTTACTGTATGATATAGAACTCTTATTAAAGTCTGACAAATTAAATTCAGATTTTAGTCTTACTGCAGTTCCTTGCTCTTTTTTAACTCCACTTAATCGAAGTTCATCTAACCAAATTTCACCTGAAATGGGATGGTCTGTATTATTCTCTACTCCAACAACAAAATACTGTAGTCGAGATAAAGAAGGATTTCCTACAATCTCGACTTTTTTATATTCTTCATTATTTGCATTTATGAATTCATATCTTTTATAATCAAGAGAATCGGTAAATGTATCATTAGCATTAATTTTTTCAATTGAATCTTCATCTATATTTTTCAATCCTGTAAGCCAATTTAGATCAAGATTTATTGCATTTCTTTCTAGGTCTTCATCCCAACTATCGTATACTGGCTTAGTCAATTTATAATACTCATCTCCAGTACCAAACTGTATGAAAAATCTTAGGTCAGTATTATTTTCAGATATATTAGGACTATCTCCATAAACAAACATTTTCATCTGGTCATACATTAAAAAACTCTGTCCTTGCTGAGAGGTCATAGATGATAAAATTTTCTTTGCAGCGCCTTTAATATTTGGATCCAAATTTTCAAACTTGAGGACTAAAGATTGTTCTTTAGAGCGTATTTTATTTATTTGATCATATTCTCCAAAAACACCTCTAGGTGGTATATAATCCGGATTATCTTCGTCATTTACTACTGTAACTAAGAATGTACTATCTTGTACTGTATATTCTTCTTGACCAACAAATGATGTCCCCATTTCTTCCCATGCATTTCCTACTAACTCCATTTTAGCAATTTCTAGAGTGGATGGCTGATCAATACCAGAAACCACAAGTCTAACATACTTTATTTCACTTAATGTAATATCTGCGACCTGATTAAAATGGCTTAAAGGTATTCTTATTAACTTCCAACCTGTTTCTATTCCATCTACAATAGTAGATCCTGCTACATAAGTACTGTCATTTAGAGAAATAGTTTTGGTGAAATAGTCATTAGCTCTATCTAAGAAACCTGATTGATCTAAATCTTCGCTATCAGGATATTTACCGCCAGCTTGAATTTTATCACCGGTACCATTTCCTTCTGTACCATTCACTTTTGTATAATCTGAACTTCCTTCAGTATAATCCCAATTATCACCATTAGGGTCATTAGCATCTACATCTGAAGAAGCATTAATAATAGTTATTTCTCCACTGGATAAGTAGTCTTGATAGCTTAGTCCATTTTCTGTATTTAAACACTCACCCCAACCATCTTCAAAATTATCAAAACATCCATCCAAACCGGTATCTTCATTATCTTCCAAAAATCCATTACCAAGTGCCAATCCGGCGTCGGGAATGTCTTCGTTATTAAGAGAGCCATTTCCATTATAGTCTTCACTAATTTTACCTAAATCTACTGTTAAATTTCCTTTTTCTCCACGCAACCAAATCTCAAAAAATCTACTTCTTGTTTGGTCATAATCTCCTATAAACATTGGTGTTACAACACCAGCCCATACTGAGTCAGGATCAACACTTTCTTGATATTCTTTTGGCTCATAATCTAATACTAAAATATCAGTAGTAAGGTTCTGCGCTCTTTGAGATGTAGATATATTTGGCCAGATATTATTGGTTAATACCTGCGAATAAGGATTATACCAGTGCATTCTGGCTCTATTTCTTTGATTGAATGGCTCGCTAGTTTCAAGGTTCAATGGCGCCGAGGAGATATTCCAAAATCTTCTTAATACAGAAGGGCTAGTTACTCTTTTTGATCCTTCAAAATCATCAATGTATGCTACCCCACCACTATCGCCAGTAGCAGCATTTGAGATGGAATTTGGATTAGGAAGTACTTGTGCAATTTCTCCTTCAAAAGTAAATCGAGATAATTTTTCAGTATTAAACATATCTAACTTATTAATAGAAGCAGATAGATTATCTAGATCTTTTTCGTAGCGACCATTGATATCCCAAATAAAGTTTTGGATAGGCTCAAAACCTACTTCTACTTTTTTATTAACAATATCTTGTTTGTAATAAAGGGCTGTCAAACCTAAAAAAGAGTTTTCATCAAAATCTATTTGCGCCCTAGAACCAACCATAATCTTTCTATCAAAGGTTACAAGATCATGCTTATCATAGACAATTTCTAGGTCGGCATTCGGATCAATATTACCTGTTAACATAATCATGCCTGAAAAATAATCAATCTGATAATCTTGACCTCTCTCTAACTTCTCTCCATTTGAATAAATTTCTTCACTTCCCTCAACTAATGTAAATCCTAAATTGATAGTTGATTTTGGATTGGTATAATCTGCAGCAATAGTAAATCGAGAATCTCCCGTATATTCCGTTCTGTTAGTGCTTGTGTACATTTTTCCTTGCTGCAACAACGGGTCTAAAGTCCCGTTATCATTTCCACCATCTAAGTTATTGCTTGATACGAAAGGCAGTAATGCTGGTAGATGCACTTCACCTGTTTTAAGATTTACAATATTAGGATTATTGAAATCAATCACTTCATCTGGAGAAGGTGCTCCAGCTTGATTAAGATCATCTAATCCAAATAAGTTTAAAAAGGTTGACCCAGAACTGGTTCTATCACTAACTGGTGTAGAAAAATTATCTTGAATACTAACTTGTAAGCTAGTCTGATCAATATTAGTAGCTCCAAGAGAATACACATTTTTAAACATTAAATCCCATGTTGGATGATTTGGATGTGATGACTGGGCTTTTAACATCTTTAATACTAATGTTTCGCTTCCATCATCTACTATATTGGCACCAACCTTAAGAATAATTTCTCCAGTTGTTCTATCTGCTAACTCAAAATGTGCTCCTATAATTTCATTCTGCAAGGTATTTTGCATTCTTATGAAACCTAAATCTTCATTAATCGCATAATCAGACCCTCGTTCTAATTTGATAAATGCGCCCTCTTTACTACTATCATTATAATAAGTGATATCATTGGGATCGATGTATGCTGTACCAGCATCTGCTTGTGGATTATTAGATGCATCAATTTTATATAACTCAAAATTTTTAACTATCACATTACCGATATTATGTAGTCCATTATTTAACGGATAATAAGAGGGTATACTGACTTGAAAGCCATTATCTGTAATAATATCAGTTGATCCATTTCTAAACCATTCGTGAATGAAGAAGTATAGATTTTTTCTATAATCATAATCCTGTATTTGATTAGTTTTTACTTCAGAAGTCCCTTTATATTTTTCAGACTGTTTTTTAGTCCTTTCTAATGATGCTATGCTAGTAATATTTAATGGCCCTAATTGTGTAAGTGCCTTAATTCCAAATAAGCCTTTATTTTGGCCTGAAAAGGTTACAAACTCAGTAGAAGGCAGTGTTAATGCAATATTTCCTATTTCAAGTTTTTGTAAAATATCATCTTCGTCTCCATCGTAATCAACGCGAATAGTGTTTTCCCAATCAAAATCTCTTTCTGAGTTTTGATCTAAGGACACAGTAATTTTTTCCCCTACCTTTCCCTGAACATTCAATTGCTGCTTTTGGTCAAACTTGAAGTTTGTTTTTTCTTGCTCTTTATAAGACGACCTAACAAGCTCCTGATCTTGATTCACCAATTTACCAGACAGATTAATATTACCTTGGACTCTCAGTGAGGCCCTACCCAGTGCACCTAAATCAAAATCAGCAACTTCAAGATATCTACCTTTATTGCTTGCAATAGTTGTATCCGAAGCTGATAAACTAAAAGGTTCACTAAAATTATATTTTTGATTATTGATATATAAATCTTTTAGGTAGCTGTCTAGAGAAGCAACATAGGGTATTAAACTCTGATAGTCTAAAGCAGACTCGCTAATTGATATTGTATTAGAATCATTGTTTAACTGAACATTATATTTATTTAAAGATTGTATATTTTTAAAAATTCCAATGGGATAATTAGAAAATTCATTCAAGCAAAAGTTTGCTGATTGTTTTTTATAAAAAGGATTGGTGACAATATTATTAATTGTTGGATTATCAAATCCAAGGAGTGTAGATAAAAATAAGATGATGCTGAAATAAGCTCTATACATACATCAATCTTTTTATTTTATCTGCAAATTTCTGGATTGCTATTGCTCGATGGCTGATTTGATTTTTTTGTTTCAATCCCATATCTCCTAAACACATACTTTGAGCTGATGCATAAAAGATTGGGTCATAACCAAATCCCAAGTCTCCCTTTTTTGACTCCAAAATTTTTCCTTCTAACCATCCTTCGACAAAAAAATCATTTTCTCCATCAACATAGGTAACGACAGTTTTAAATCTAGCGGTTCTTTGCTCCCAAGGAACACCTTTCAGATTTTTTAAAAGCTTATCCATATTTTCTTCATATGTAGCGTTCTCTCCTGCGTACCTTGCAGTATAAATTCCAGGATCTCCCATTAAATGATCAACTTCCAACACAGTATCATCTGCCATAGATGGAAGGTTAGTATGATTAAATGCTACCCTTGATTTAATAAACGAGTTTTCGACGATAGAAGTTCCATCTTCTTTTATATCGCCTATATCTGGAAAATCACTCAAAGAATATATTTTATCGAAAAGAGGCTTAATTG